>Ga0154590_1100_pt1 | contig 45670 bp, 42 predicted proteins | sample RifGroF2_FD_116019 | JGI IMG/M metagenome (GOLD analysis project Ga0154590, IMG submission 116019) | Sulfurimonas sp. GWF2_37_8 | reverse complement strand
TTGTTATTGCTTTTGCCATGTAGTGATAAAGCAAATAGTGTTCCGATAGTTTAGTTATTTGTGGATGGTATAAGATTCAAAGGAGTCTATTCATTAAAAGACTCTTTAATCTAAGTTGTTGTATCATTCTTTTTATACTATTAAATTCAACTTAACCCTCCTACAAAAGGCATTCATATGACAAATGTTAGCATCATAGTTTTAGACTTTGGCTCTCAATATACACAACTTATCGCACGTCGTTTGCGTGAAGATAAGATTTATTGTGAAATTCTTCCTTATCATACTTCAATTGCGGATATCAAGGCAAAAAACCCAAAAGGTGTTATCCTGAGTGGTGGTCCGTCTTCTGTATATAACAAAGATGCATACGAAGTAGATCAGGGTATTTATACTATGGGTATTCCTGTTTTAGGTATCTGTTACGGTATGCAAAGAATCGCTGTGGACTTTGGTGGCAGTGTTGTGCGCTCAGACCATCATGAATATGGAAAAGCAGAACTACAGATATTAAACGCAGGAGAAAATTGTTCACCTTTACTGAAAGATTGTGATGATGGACGTGTTGTATGGATGAGTCATAGCGACAAAGTAGATGTACTTCCAGAAGGTTTTACGCCGATAGCAGTTTCTGAAAACTCTCCGTTTGCGGCTATTGCGAATGAAGAAAAACGTGTTTATGCGATGCAGTACCACCCTGAGGTACAACACTCAGAAGAGGGTTATTTGATGCTTCGTAACTTTGCAAAAAATATTTGTGGTGTTACTGAAAAATGGAAAATGGAACATTTCTTAAAAGAGCAGATAAAAATTATTCGTGAAAAAGTAGGCACAGGTAAAGTTCTCTGTGGCTTAAGTGGTGGTGTTGACAGTTCTGTTGTTGCTGCTTTGTTGTATGAGGCAATTGGTGATCAGCTTATTCCTGTATTTGTAGATAATGGACTTTTGAGAAAAGGCGAAAGAGAGCAGGTTGAAGAAGTCTTTAAAATCAATCTTAAAACACCTCTCATCACAGTAGATGCGGTAGATAATTTCTTAGGTAAACTTGCAGGTATTTCAGATCCAGAACAAAAACGCAAGATCATCGGACACACATTTATAGAAGAGTTTGAAAAAGAAGCAAAAAAACATGACGGTATTAAATTTTTAGCGCAAGGGACACTTTATCCTGACGTTATCGAATCTATCTCCGTAAATGGTCCATCTGAAGTTATCAAATCACACCATAATGTTGGTGGTTTACCTGATTGGATGGACTTTGAACTTATTGAACCATTACGTGAGCTTTTTAAAGATGAAGTACGCAAAATCGGGCTTGAACTAGGACTTCCTGAGTCTATGATTAACCGTCATCCATTCCCTGGACCTGGTCTTGCTATCCGCATTATGGGTGATGTAAATGTTCCTGATTTGACGCTCCTTCGTGAAGCAGATGTCATCTTATTAGATGAACTCAAAGCTAGCGGATATTATGCGAAAACATGGCAAGCATTTGCAGTGCTCTTAAATGTCAAATCAGTAGGTGTAATGGGTGATAATCGTACTTATGACAATACAATTTGTGTAAGAGTTGTAGAGGCAGTTGATGGTATGACAGCAACTTTTGCGCATTTACCACACACACTTCTTGAAAGAATTTCTAGAAGAATCATCAATGAAGTTGATGGTATCAACCGCGTTGTTTATGACATCAGTTCTAAACCACCAGCAACTATCGAGTGGGAATAAAGTTCCTTCCCCTCCCCTTATTATCTACGAAGAAAGTTTTTGCTTAAGAATCACCTCTGAACGCTTGAGTGCTTTATCGATGTGGTTAAGTATATTTTCTTCGCCTATCTTTTTATCAAGTTTTGTTTTTTGTAAGTAAATATGTACATTCTTATGTACTCCTGAGAGAATAAGCGTTGCATTGTTTTGGCGCAACCTTTCATTGAGCACTTCAAGAGAGTGAAGCCCTGCGGCATCTATCATCGGTACATGTCTGAGCCTTAGGATAAAAACATCCGGCATCGTCTCAAAGGAAATAAGTGTATCGACGAGTTTTTCAGAGATACCAAAAAACAGAGGTCCATCAAGTTCATAAACTTCCACTCCTTTTGGAATAACTTTTTTCACAATCGAATCCGGATCATCCGTCTCTTCATCTTCGCTGTAAGCACGTATTTTTGTGGATTTCATCATAGAGTTTATAAAAAGTATTGATGCAAGAGAGATACCTGCTTGAATAGCGATATTGAGATCTACAAGTACCGTTAAGGCAAACGTCACAAACAAAACACCAATATCTGCCGCAGGTGCTTTGACGATGGATTTGAGATGTTTTATCTCTGCCATATTCCAAGCAACGACTATCAGTATAGCGCTCAAAGCTGCCAAAGGAATCTTCACGATAAGCGGTGCAAGAAGCATCATAAACACAAGCAGCCACAAAGCGTGCATGATACCCGATATCGGGGAGATAGCACCTGCTTTTACATTTGTCGCAGTTCTAGCGATAGCTCCTGTTGCAGGAAGTCCGCCGAAGATAGATGAAGCGATATTTGCGATACCTTGACCAAAAAGTTCTGTATTTGATTTGTGTTTTGTACCGCTCATGCCATCTGCTACTACCGCTGAGAGCAGAGACTCAATAGCTGCCAGCAGCGCTATCGTCATCGCATCAGGAAAGAGAAGCCTCATCTTCTCAAAAGTCAGTTCAGGAAAACTCGGACTCGGAAGCATAGAAGGAATTTCACCAAAACGGCTCTCTATCGTATCTACAGGAAGACCAAAAATCCAAACTAGCAAAGCAGAAAAAGTAACCACTACTATTGGAGCGGGGATAGCAGGATAGTTTTTGCGTACATAAAAAGTAACATAGATACTCAGAAGCGCTATAGAGAGAGCGAAAAAATTTGTTTCACCTATATGTGTAACGTATAGGATGAGTTTATCGATAAAATCTGGCGGCATATTCTCTATAGTGAGTCCAAAAAAATCCTTGAGCTGAGAAAAAACTATCAGCAAGGCTATGCCTGAAGTAAAACCTATAATAACGGGATAAGGGATAAACTTTATAAGCTCACCTGCGCGCAGAAGTGACATCACAACAAGTATAACTCCTGCCATCATCGTAGCAATCACCAAACCCTCATACCCATGTTTCATCGCAACAAGAGCAACCGTCACAATAAACGCAGCTGTAGGACCACCTATCTGAAAGCGGCTTCCACCCAGCGCTGAGATGAGAAATCCTGCAACTATTGCAGTAAAAAGACCTCGCTCAGGAGGAAGGTTTGATGCAATAGCAATAGCCATGGCCAGAGGAAGGGCGACAATAGCAACACTCAAACCTGAGAGACTATCTTGAAAAAACTCTTTTTTCGTATATCTGTTTTTTCTCAGATACCCTACCAACATAGGTTCAAGTGTATGGAGTATATTTTTTATCATTCCTGCCCTGCTTCTTTTTTTGATGATATTTTATAAGAATTCGCATTCTTTGGTACTTAAAAAAAAGCTGTTTTTTCTTCTTGGCTATAATAAAACAAAATATCTCTAAAGGATCATTATGTCTCTTACTGTTGAAGATGGATTTAGACTCTACGAAGAACGCAAATTTACCGAGGCTTTTGAAGTTTTATTTGATGCGGCAGCCTATAAAAACAACGGTGAAGCCCAGTATTATGTAGGGCTTATGTACCGTAATGGCTTTGGCGTAGAACAAAGTGAAGAAAAAGCAATAACATGGTGGACAAAAGCCAGAAGAAATGGACAAAGAGACGCTGCGTTTGCTATGTCAGAGATACAAACCTCAACAAAAAATATGTTTTAGGAGATTACCATGAAACTTTATGCACCTTGGGAGAGAGCTTTTAAAAAAGTAGCCACACCTTTTGAGCATTTTTTACATGCACAGACCACAACAGGTATCGTACTGATGAGTATGACTATCATCGCGCTTATCCTTGCGAACACACCACTTGCGGAAGTTTATCTGCATCTTTTTCACACTGATATCACTCTAAACATCGGTTCATGGAGTATCTCACACTCTATCCATCATTGGATCAACGACGGGCTTATGGCAATCTTCTTTTTTATCGTCGGACTAGAGATAAAACGTGAGGTACTAGTAGGAGAACTCTCCAACATCAAAGTCGCTATCTTACCTATTCTTGCCGCTTTTGGCGGGATGCTTTTGCCAGCACTTATCTATCTGAGTATCAACTATGGCTCAGAGAGTGCAAATGGTTGGGGAATTCCGATGGCTACAGATATCGCCTTTGCTATTAGTGCTCTTGTTTTACTTGGTAAAAGAGTCTCCACCGCACTTGTTACTTTTTTAGTGGCACTCGCTATAGTTGATGACTTGGGTGCAGTTGTAGTTATCGCTCTTTTTTATACGGAGCAAATTCACCTTATGCCTCTAGCTCTTGCAGGAGTCTCTTTTTTAGTGTTAGTTGCGTTTAACCGTTTTGGTATTCACGCCGTATTACCTTACTTTATTGTGGGCATAATTATGTGGCTTTTTATGCTTGACTCAGGTGTTCATGCGACTATTGCAGGAGTTATAGCCGCTTTGGCGATTCCCTCAAGACCAAAACGCACTCCTATTGATTTTACACACCATACACGTAATCTGCTTGAAGAGTATGACAGTTATCCTGTAGCAACCGATCATATGACTCATGAAAATCAAAAAGCGATTTTACAAAATATCAAAGACCGTATCGACTCCGTAGGTTCTCCTGCTTCGAGACTTGAACATGAGCTACATCTTCCTGTGAGTTTGATAGTCATCCCTCTTTTTGCCCTTGCAAACGCAGGTATCTCTATAGATTTTTCTTCAATAGGGGAGACTATTGCCACCCCTGTATCTCTCGGCGTTATAGCTGGTCTTGTTTTTGGCAAAGTTCTTGGTATTGCAGGAGTTGCATGGCTTGCCATAAAATCAGGCATAGCTAAACTTCCCGAGGGAAGCACTATGAACCAAATATTTGGTGTTGCGTTTTTAGGCGGGATAGGTTTTACTATGAGTATATTTGTCGCAGATTTGGCATTTGTAGGCAATAACATCTTTATCTTTCAAGCCAAAGTCGGTATCCTTGCAGCTTCACTTTTTGCAGGTCTCTTTGGATTTTTCTGGCTGAGATATATCGCAAAAGGAACAAAATAGGTCTAGATTTTAGCCTTTTTTTTCTCAATAAAGACTATCTTTGACCCAACATATAAAAACTCTAACTCCTTTGAACTCTCTTTATATAAAAGCGGAGAGTCAAGATCTATATAAGCTATCACATCATGAAATGCTATCGCCAAATGAAGGGCTGCGTTTATTGAAAGCGGCCCCTCAAGCATAGAACCTAACATACATCTGATACCATGCGCTCTTGCATATTCTAATATCTCCACAGCCTTGCTTATACCGCCGCACTTCATAAGTTTGATATTTATCATATCTGCGTATCTGCCCTCATGTACTCTAGCGACATCTTCAAGCGTAAATACCGCTTCATCCGCAAGGATAGCAGTGGCACTCTCACGTGTAATTTTTTTCAGTGAAGCCAAATCATGCGCTATGACGGGCTGTTCAATGAGTTCTATTTTGACCCCTTGTACTGCGTTTATAAAAAATAGAGACTCTTCAAGACTCCAAGCCTGATTTGCATCGACAAGAATTTTAACTTTGGGCAACTCAAACGCAAGCTCTAAAATCACTGCTATAGCGTGTTTGATATCACTGCCTACTTTTATTTTGAGGATATTTAACCCCGACTCATAAGCCCCTTTTGCATCACGAAGCATCGTATCAAGCGTGCCCAGACTGATTGTAATATCGGTCTGAAGTTCTATTGGTGCTTTGCCTCCAAGAAACTTATAAAGCGGCTCGCCAAACTCTTGTGCCAAAAGCGAAACAAAAGCCATATCAAGGGCAGCCTTTGCAGAACTGCCTATCTTTTGCTGCTCATGTAACAGTTGCAGGGCTTCTTGCGGATGTTTTCCTTGAAGTAGCTCTTTGATACTTTCCATGGAAGTTAGGATATCTTCTATCCCTTCATTTGTAATCGCTTTGGTTGCAGGTGCTTCACCATAAGCAAAACTTTTGTTTTGACACACGACTTTCACTCTGACAAACTCTACAGCTTCTACGCGGCGAAGTGCTGTAACAAAAGGGGTTTTGAGTGGGATACTTTTGACTTCTGTCTCTATAGATTTTATTTTCATTGTGTTATCCCTATCAATATATTTCCTACAATCAAACCGCCGAATGTTCCTATAAGATAACCCATAATCGCCATAATTACACCGATGCCTACAAGACTTTTATCATATGCGGCAGCCAGAACAGGAGCCGAGGCTACGCCTCCGATATTTGCAAGAGAAGCAACTGTTATAGAAAATAAATCAAGCTTCCAAAGTTTTGCCGCAAAAACCATCAAAACTCCGTGCAAAATCAAAATACAAAAGCCAGCAAAAACATAGACTCCAAGCTCGCTAAAACTCTCAAAAATGGCCCTAGAACCTATAAGCGCCACTAAAAGATAGAGCATACTTGTCGCAACTTCATTGGTGCCGTTAAGGTTTTTGAGTCTCGTAAATGAGCCAATAACTCCAAAGATCGTCGCAAGCAAAACCACAGTCGTAGTGCTGTTTAGAAACTCTATATAACTTGCAAGCAACTGCGAGACAAGAGATATCAAAAGCGCCAAAAATATCAAAAGCCAGTAGCGTTTTGCACCCATGTTGCAGGCACAGCCTATCGTACTCACAGACGCAAAATTTGCCTCACTTTTTGCAAATCTGTTAAACGCAGCCGCAAAAGGAACTATAAAAAGTAACAACATCACCCAAAGTGTATAATTTACACTATCGACCACAAGAGCAAAACCAAAAGCTTCTTGATTCACACCAAGGGCAGAACCGACTGCTATCATATTTGCCGTACCACCCATCCAACTTCCAGCCAAAGCTCCAAACGCAGCCGCCATATCTCTATCAAAAGCAAAGAGATAAGAGACGACAATAAAAGAAATCATCAGAGATAAAACAGCTGCTACATAAGCAAAAGTAACTCTTTTACCAAGGCGTAAAAAATGCCTCAAATCTATCTGCAGAAGCATCAAAAAGAGCATAGCAGGTAAAAGATTTGTCTTTGCTAATATGTATATTGCGTTTATCTCTTTATTGGAGTCGAAAAAACCAACACTTGCAAGAAACATTGTATAAGCATAAATCATCACAACAGCGGGAATATATTTAAAAATTTTTAGATTTGTTTTTTGCTCCAAAAGAGCAAACGCAGTGGCGCTAAACGCTAGAGTAAAGATATAAGTAAGTGGAGAAGTTATCAAAATTTACCTTCTATTTTTTCTAGAAGTGTATCATATATTTAAAGCACACTCGACTGAGGAGTCACTATGAAAACTGCAAAATCTCTCTTCCTTGCCTCAAGCTTACTTTACGGCACTCTTTGGGCAGCTACCTTAAACAAACGTACAACTGAAGATTCACTTATTGTCTATAATAGCAATATCGGTCTTGTCCATGAGCAACGAGAACTAAGTATCATCCAAGAAGAAAAAAGTATAGTTTACGAGGGTGTCGCAAGCAGTATAGATGTCGATTCTATCAATGTGATTTTACCTCAGGAGTTAAAGCTTAAGTCGCAACAATACCGTTTTGACAAACTTACACAAAATAAACTCCTTGAAGCGCATATAGATAAAAAAATAGAAGTGCGTCTGCTGCGTGATGGGCAAAGCTTTAAGATTATCAGCGCTACGCTCCTCTCAAGTGAAGGGACAAAGTCAATCGTTCGTGCCATGGATGGAAATATCCTCACCGTAAACTCTGATGATATTATCTTTCATGATATCCCGCAAGAACTTATCACAAAAGCTTCTCTTGTCTGGAATGTCGATGTTCAAAAAGATATCAATGCACCCATGGAGTTGGACTACCTCATCAAAAATATCTCATGGCAGAGCAACTATATCCTCAACATTTTTGAGAACGAAGCCTCCCTTGATGGCTGGATCAGTATAGACAATCGCTCAGGTAAAGCTTATGATGCTGTGGATTTGTATCTACTTGCGGGAGATATAAACCGAGCTACTCAAACGCCAATTCAGTATAAAGAAGCAAGAGCAATGGCGCTTGCAAATAGTGTACAAGTTACGCATCAAGCGCATGAAGGCTACCATTTTTATACTGTTCCTTTTAAAGTCTCCCTAGCCAACAATGAAAAAACACAGATAAAATTTATCAGTAAAACGCAGCTCCCTATACAAAGAAAACTCCGTGTTCTACTCTCTGATCCAAGATATTTGAGTGGTCAAGAAGAACATAGCGTTCTTCAATATGTGCGTTTGTCCGCTCTTGATATCGCTCTTCCAAAAGGAGTTGTACACAGTTTCTCCAAACTAGGTAAGACAAATATACTCTTAGGTGAGAGTTTGCTTGCACATACACCTAAAGAATCAGACATTGAACTTGAACTAGGAAAAAGTTTTGATGTCAAAGTCACAGAGAGTATAGAATCAAGAGATGATGACACTACTCACTCCCGTTCTACCATACGATACTTACTCAAAAACAGTTCAAATGAGGCAAAAACTGTAAAGATACTTATCCCTTTTATGAAAAGCCAAAACGCTCAAGTAGAGACAGAATATCCTTTTACATTTACTCATGGAGAGAGAGTAACTTTAGAAGTACCTCTTGAAGCGATGGGCACAAAAGAGATATTTATTCATTTTAACTCTCAAAAGGTAACACTTGTATAACCTGTTTCTGGTCTTATAGTGATTATTGCATTTTCAGTTTCATTTGTTAATGTGATAAGACAATTAGAAGTTATAAGTCTTTGTGTTCCAGCTGCATATGGCCCTGACATTGTACTATGATCACCCTTTAATGGTCTGCCCATATAATCAAAAGAAATTCTCGATCCACCCGAACAACCCGCACTCAGTGTTACTGATGTGATTCCGTAACTTAGGCCTAAATTTAATTTTTCCATACCTTTAAATCCATTATTCCTAATATCAATAGAAGCTGCGTTTCCGTATCCTCCTGTCATTATTTGATTTATATTTTGAGGATTTTTTGCCACTTCACTTTCACTAACATCTCCTGTATATGTACTTGCATCTGAAAAAATTGTATAAGCTGGTACGTTATTAGTATAATCACTTGTACTAAATACTATCTGCCACCTCCCCTTATACCAATTAGAATCAGCAGCATTATATTTATCGTCCATCATAGCTAAATGTTGTGTATATCTTATATGTGATATAAGTTGAATAGCCGCTTCTTGAACTGGATTAGTTTTTGTATTTGGAATAATTGCAGCAGCCAATATACCTATAACAACAATAACAAATACTAATTCCAACATTGTAAACGCAGTATGCAATAAATAATTTTTTGGTATTTTTTTCATAATAAACCTGTAAGAATAGATTAGAGATTAGTATATCTAAAAAGAAAAGAAATAAAAATAAGAAGAAGATACTTTAGGGGATTATCCCTAAAGTAGAAAAAGTCGTTAGATTTTTACAGAAACAAATTTAGTTTTTTTCTGCATTGATTATTAAATCTTATCTGCTACTTGTACGTCATAAAGAATGTCAGACATTGGGTGTCTGTACATTGGCATAGCAAGACGTTTTTCATCAAGAACATGTCCGATGAAACCAATTGAACGACCAACAATAAAGAACGCATTTAGAGTACCAGAAGATATAAATTCATTAATCTCTTCTTCAGTATAGCCTAATGCTCTCCACATATCCACCATCAAGATACCAATTGTACCATCTACATTGAGAATCAAATTTTCTTTTTTAGAAGTAGTCAATTGCTCAACAGTCAATGCATAATCCAATAATGATGTAGAAGGAAAATATGTAGCCGCATATTTTTTTAGACCTTCAACACGTAAGTCTGGGTTTTTAAGAGATTTAATACGGTGACCAATACCTGGAATCGGAACACCCTCTTTTTTCATATGATTTAAAAATTCTGCAGGTGTAAGTTTATTGTCATCAGCATATTTGAAATATTCAGCAGCACCATCAATCGCACCACCGAATCTTGGACCGATTGTTAACAAACCTGTAACAAGTGATTCAACTACAGATTTTCCAGCACGTGCTGTTACTTTTGCATTGTGTGCACCAGAAACAGCTGGACCATGATCTGCAACGGTTTTGATAACAGTTTCTATAAAATCAGTTGCCCATTTCGGATACTGTTTTTTGAACCACAATAATGAAACAACATCACCGATTCCTTTGCCAGTTTCAGGAGTTGCAAGTGATGATATTGGGAAGCCTGCATACGTACACTCATCACCTCTATCATCAGAAATCGTACAGATAAATTCTTTAGATTTTCTCACACTTGGACATAGACTCATGTCTGGTTCTGGTATAGCTGGAAGATTTAGCTCAGTATATACTTTTTTGATCATCAATGGTAAATCATTAAATGATGCCGGAACATGAATACCAACTGCAGCCATTGCGTTATTTTTTGCTTCTGCTGTTTCCATATCACCATTTGCTGAAGCACCAGCATGACCAAATTGAACTCCAGAATCATAATATTTTGCAATTGTGCCGATACACCATGCAATGATTGGCTTTTTGATTTTTCCGCTTTTTACAGCTTCAATCACTTTGTACTCTTCAGTACCACCAACTTCACCGAGTAAAATCATATATTTTACTTCAGAATTTTCTTCCATTCTCAGCAAGTTGTCAATAAATACTGAGCCAACAAATCTATCTCCACCGATAGCAACACCCTCAGCAATACCATCTGCGTTTATCGCGATAATGTTTGAAAGTTCGTTGAAAAGACCGCCAGAACGTGTTACTAGCCCACATGAGCCAGCACGATGCAATTTTGATTGCACGATATTTTCAATTGTTCCACCAATATTTGCAATTTTAAATGCACCTGGAGCAATTGCTCCAACTGTTGCAGGTCCAATTACAGTTACATTTTTTTCTCTTGCAGTTGCATTCATAGCACGTGCAAGTCTTTCAGGGATACCTTCAGCGGTAATCATGATAGATGAAAAACCACCAATTTCAAGTGCTTCCATAGTAACATCATACGCAGTTCTAAAAGATGCGAAGTTTAAAAGTACATCAGCTTGAGGCTGCGCAGCCTTTGCTGCAGCTGTAGTTTTATATAAAGGTATCATAATCTCATCTGGACCATAAAAGAATTTCTCAAATTTATTACCGCTTGTAGGAGCAACAATTGCCGCTACTGATGGTTTTTTTCTTTGTATAGTGTAATCATAATCTAACATTCTTTGAATAGCCGTTGTGTTGTTATTCCAGAAAATTGCTTGTGTGTCTCTTGTATATAATTTTGCCATCTTTTCCCCTTACTTCGCTAGTGCCATACGCACGATATCAGTTACGTGAGTTTCAGGCCCATAAACTTCTATATAAAGACCTAATCTATCTGCTGCTTCTTTAATATCTTTAAGACCTTTTTCATAATTTGGTCCGCCACGTCTTACATATGTTTTTACTTTATGCTCTTTCATTTTATCTGCATATGTCTCAAATGACTGAATAATGCCTGTAAAAGTTTTTGCAACATCAGTAAAGTTGGCAATTGCTCCACCAATAATTAAGATTTTTGGTCTGTCATCTTTGTCTGGAACTCTTGTCATAAGATCAATTAAAGTATCTGCATAAAATTTTGTTTCACTTGTAGTTGGACCACCTGAATACTCACCATAATTTGCAAGGTCGTCAATACCAGCCAAATCAGCAATTGTATCAGCATAAACAACTGAAGCACCACCACCTGCAACCATCGTCCAGATTCTGGCTTCTGGCTTTAAAATTGTAAGTTTTAACGAAGCACCTGATTTACTATCAGCATCTTCTATAGCTAAAACTTCAGGAGATTTTTCTTCCATACCAAATGAAGTAGGGTATTCAACATCGCCCCATTCTTCTTTCATCATAAATCCAGCAGTATCATCAAGTTTTGCGACCATATCAAGAAGCTCGATTTTATTTCCTTGCATTACAAAAGGATTAATCTCTAAGTATGCAAAGTTTAATTCTCTATACGCTCTAAAAAAACCGATTGCAAAATCTGCAAATTTTTCTTTATCAGCAGCTGCAACATCAGCAGGTATATTTGCTCTAATTTTTGCAGCTATCTCTTCTTCAGTATCTGTGATTGCAAAAGCCACTTCAGTAACTTTTTCGTCCCAACCCTCTTCAACTTCCATCCCACCTTCGGCTGACATATATAACATATCGTTATCGCCAACAACTGTAGCAGAGATATAGTACTCTTCTTCTTGTGCATGTGGTGTAAATGGTTCTACTACAAAGTGCGTCAACATATCTGTTTTCGCATCACCTGTTGGTGTTTCACCATCAAATGAAAAATATACGGACTGTTCAGTTGATGATTTTTCATCTATCCATGAGGTTGCTTTTGATAAAGAAACATCTCCTGGCTTCGTGTCCCTAAAGAGAACTAGACCATTCTTACCTCTTTTACCAAACAACATATCTGGCTTAGCAACTAGTGCTTTTTCATTTAACCATTTTTTATCTTTTGCTATTGCAGCAAGCTCCAATCCATTTTGAACCATAACCGTCTCGTACGCATAAGTAAAATTTGGAAAATATTTATCCCAGTGTTTTGCTAAAATCGACTTAGCATCATATTCTCGTATCGCTTTTTGAGCCATCTAAACTCCCTGTATTGATATTTGCGTTTATTTTAACACATTCTTTGTTTGGAATATCTTCAGTTTATAGTAAGTATTCATTAGATTTATAATTTGTTAATTTTTGTAACACAATAATTAAAAATATGCTTATTTCTGTAACTTATCGTTACACTATTTTCTTCTGAAACATCATTGAGCTCTTTTTCTTTTAAAATATACGAGTCACAATTATGCACACCATAAAATCGTAAACGCAAGGCAAGCTCTTTGTCTGTTTGAATACAATCTATCTTTTGTTCATGAAGTTTTGTAGCAACTTCTTTTGCAACATGCATCTTATACGCAAAATGTGTGTTTGGATTTTCAATAAATAGGTAAAGCTCCTTATTGAAAAATACAAGTAAAGCATTGCATAATAAAAAAATCAAAGAAACAGTAAATATATTTCTGTAACTTCCCCTAAAAACCTTTAGCCTAACACGATAAGAATTGATAAAAGTTCTTGCTGCAAGTGGAAGAGCCAAAATAACATAAGGAGCAAAATGCTCTATATCGACTCTTTGTCTAAATGAAAGTAAAATAGAAAAGATGAAAGCTGTGGTGGCTATAAACCACAATAAATCAATATCTTTTGTAACATATCTTCTATAAAGAACATAAAATATATAAATAAATACTATCGGGGTAAATACTGCTGCATAGATCCCCATAATATCTAAAAAATATCCGCTTGGCATTCCATAAATATCTAAGCCGTAATAATAGATATTCGACAAAAACAGTACACTGCTTATTGCGACCATTACTTTATCTTTTGTGTAAAGCCCATAGAAAAACAGTGCAAGAAAAAGATATGCAAAATCACTATCAATGAGGCATAACATCAATAAAAACAGATACTGCACATTGGTTGCGTAATTTTCATATATATAGACAAATACGAGAAGACCAAAGATAACTAATCCAGCACTATTAAAAAGTATCGCTGAACTTATCACACCGGGAAGAAGCACAAAAACAACTACGAGCCATAACCTGCTCCAAACATCAATTAAATATTTTTTGGAAATTTCATATAATAAAAGTGCACTTGATATATGCAGGGCAATCATTGGTAAACGCAGGCCAAAATCATTTTGACCAAAAAAATAAAAAGAAGTTTTGATAAAGAGTTGTAAAAAAGAAGTGTCACCATAAAGCAGTCGGGCTTCATCGTAAGAGATGGATATTTCGGAAGTTTGAAGCAAGAGCACAAGCGCATCTACTCCTAAGATTAGGAATAAGATGAATCTAGATATCATATATTTAAAAAGTTCCCTATTATTTCATGCCCATACTCACTCATGATAGATTCAGGATGAAACTGTACACCGTATATCTCTTTATCTTTTATCTTCAATGCCATTATCTCATGATCATCCTCACTATATGCGGTTGGCTCAATACTTTCAGGAAGATCTTCTTTTTCAACGATAAGAGAATGATATCTTGTTGCATTAAATACTTCTGGCAAATCCTTAAATATTTCGCACTCAGTCGTTCTTTTCATCTTAGAAACTTTACCATGCATCATATTTTTTGCACGCACCACATTTGCACCAAATACTTGAGCAATACTTTGATGCCCCAAACATATACCTAAAATTGGTACTTTATCTTTGAAGTGTTTAATAACTTCTAAAGTAACCCCAGCATCGTCGGGTGTTGCAGGACCAGGAGATATGATTATCTTTTGAGGATGAAGTTTTTCGATTTCTTCAATACTCATTTCATCATTTCTAATTATCTTTAAATCAGCACCGAGTTCCCTGCAGTATTGAACGATATTGTATGTAAAACTATCATAATTGTCTATCATTAAAATCATAAACGCGGTTCCTTTTCTTAAGTGAGGCATTATAACTATTTTTTTTCACAAACTCTTTAAAGATGGGAGTAGTTTTAAGCTTAGTTGCGTTTTAATAAAAATTTTGGAAGTTTAAGTTGAGAGAAGAAAGGGTAGAGCCTAGAAGAATTATTTTCTTCTAAGTTCTTTAATACGTGCTTTTTTACCAGCAAGTTCACGAAGATAAAACAGTTTCGCACGACGAACACGACCGCGACGAATAACTGTAATTTCATCGATTGAATCACTGTAAATTGGGAATATTCTTTCTATTCCAATACTATTTGCACCGATCTTACGAACAGTAATAGTTTTACCTGTTCCTTGACCTCTTTTTGATATACAAACACCTTCGTATGCTTGGATACGAGTTTTGTCACCTTCTTTAATTTTTACTGCTAAACGAACAGTATCACCTGCACGAAAGTCTGGAAGAGTTTTCTCTGCAAGTTGTGCTTTTTCAAAGTTTTCTATATACTTATTTCTCATAAGATTTCCTTATTCTATGCTTTAATAGCTGCTCTGGTCTGAAAAATTTCGTTTTACATTCAGACAGGGCTAATTTTATTGAGCGAATATTACTATGATTTCCCTTTAAGTATTCTGATGGAACACTGCTATTTTCGTATTCTTGTGGTTTTGAAAATGATGGCGCTTCTAAAAGAGGCGTCTCAAAACTTTCAATTTCCAAAGAGCTGCTATTTCCCAAAACACCTTCTATGTTTCTCGAAACAGCATCGCAAATAACTAAAGAGGCTAGTTCGCCACCCGTTAAGATATAATCACCGATACTAAAAACTTCATCCGCAAACTCTTCTATAACTCTTTCGTCTATACCTTCATATCTACCGCTGACAAACGCAATATGCTCTTTTTTTGCCAACCGTTTAGCATCACTTTGTCTAAAAGGTTTTGCAACGGGTGTAAGAAAAATGATATGAACATCTTTATCCTCTCTTTTTAACTTTTTTAAGGAGTCAAAAAGAGGTTGCGGATTCATAACCATCCCAGCTCCACCACCCACAGCGGTGTCATCAACTTTAGAGTGTTTATTTTCACTAAAATCTCTTGGATTGAGATATTCAATTTCCAAAAGATTTTTATCAATAGCTCTTTTTAAAATAGAGTCTTGAAAATACCCTTCTATAAGGTTTGAAAAAAGTGTTACAAAAGTAAATTTCATCAGGAAGCTTCTAGAATATCTAAACCGCCACTTACTACTATAATCTTTTTATCTATATCTGTTTTTACAATAAATGGCTTCTGATAAGGAATTAAAAAACTTTTAGCAAGATCTTTTTTAAGAAGATCTTCACTTGTTACAATATTTAAATAATCACTTATCGCAATACGCTCAACTTCTTCAACCACTCCAAGCAGTAGATCATTCTCATAAACACTACAACCAATAATATCAAACCAAAAAAATTGTCCATCTTCAAGATGACAAGATTTTTTAGTATCTTCATGCGTTGTAAAAAGATGCGCATTCGTAAATTTCTTTGCATCTTCTGGATTTGTGACTCCCGCAATTCTAATGAGACCTCTTTCGTGGTTTACGCTTTCAAGAATAATTTTTTCTTGATTTTGTAATAAAAAAGATGCTCCACTTTTAAATTGTTCAGGAAAATCACAATGAATATGAAACTTCAAATCACCCTTCAAACCAACAGTTTTACCTATTGTTGCTATATGGAGAAGTTCGTTATCTTTAAACTGCTTCGACATTTATACGGTAACTCATACCATCTTTTGCTTTACAGCCAGAAATAACTGTTTTGATTGCACCAATCATTTTGCCTTCTTTACCTATCAATTTACCAATATCAGCTTGATTGGCATAAAGAATTATTTCAGATATTTCATCGCCTTGCTTTACTTCAACTCTCACATCTTCAGGATACGAAGCTATCAGCTTTGCAAAATGAGCGACAAAATCAGATATCATAATTAGCGACCAGTAATCTTTTTAACGCGATCGCTCATTGTAGCGCCAACGCTTAACCAGTAGTCTAATCTCTCAGCATCAACTACCATAGTTTTTTCATCATTCATCGGATTGTAGTGACCGATTAGTTCAATCCAACCGCCATCTCTACGCTTACGTGAATCTGTTACCGCGATACGATAAAAAGGTTGTTTTTTTCTTCCCATTCTAGTGAGGCGAATTACTGTTGCCATGTTGTGTCCTTCTCTGCGCTAGTTATATTTCAACTAGCTGTATATGTTAAATTTTGCACCTAAATGCAGAGTTATAAGCTTATCCAAGCACATAACTTTACATTTGTAAAGTGAAGTTTCTATCTTCGGAGTGCTCCTGCACCGCCCATCTGACCCATCATTGCTTGAAGATCTTTCATTCCTTTTGGACCTGAGAACTTTTTCGCCATTTTGCCTGCATTTTTAAACTGCTTGATCATTCTGTTTATTTCAACCTGTGTCAAACCACACCCTATTGCTATTCTTTGTTTACGAGAGGCATTCAAAAGATCTGGATCTTCTCTCTCTTTTAAAGTCATTGAAGAGACCATGGCCCGGATATTTTTAAGCTCCGATGAGTTTTCAAAATCAAAATCTTTAATAGCTTTTGACATATTTCCCATACCTGGAATCATCCCCATAATAGAGCTCATACTTCCCATTTTTTTCATACTTTCCATCTGCTCTAAAAAGTCATTGAAGTTAAACTGCCCTTTTTGAATCTTTTTAGTCAGTTTTTTCGCCTGTTTTTCATCGATTATAGAAGCAGTTTTTTCAGCAAGACCTTCAATGTCACCAAAGCCCATGAGACGACTTATAACACGCTCAGGGAGAAAAACTTCCAAGTCTTCCATCTTCTCACCGCTACCGATAAAACGCAAAGGAACTTGTACTTGTGATGAGAGACCTAAAGCAACACCGCCTTTTGAGTCTCCATCATATTTGCTTAAAATAACTCCGTGAATACCTATCTTTTCTTTAAAAACTTCCGCAGTTTTAATAGCATCCTGCCCTGTCATTGAGTCGGCTACATAAAAAATTTCATGTGGCTGTGCTGCCTTTTTGACATCAGAAAGCTCTTGCATAAGTGCTTCATCAATAGCCAAGCGCCCAGCTGTATCTATTAAAACTACATCATAAATACCACTTTTTGCTTTTTTAAGGGCTGCGTTTACAACTTCTACAGGATTTTTTGTGCTTTCATCTTCAAAAAGCTCCACACCTATCTGCGCTGTAATCTGGCGTAACTGCTCAACTGCTGCTAAACGCTGCAAGTCAGCCGCTACAACAAGCACTTTTTTTTGCTTATTTTTTAAATAATTGGCAAGTTTTCCCGTTGTCGTAGTCTTACCAGAACCTTGAAGTCCTGTCATAAGGATTACTGTTGGAGGATTTGGAGCAAAAACAAATCCTTTGCTTCCTCCAATTTCTAGCAGCTCATGAAGGGAGGATTTTAGCGCGATTAAGAACTGATCTTTTCCTATTCCTCTGAGTTTTGTCTCATATTGAACTTTATCAATCAGCTCTTTTACGACTTTATGATTTACATCCGCACGCAATAAGTTTTTTTTGAGCTCAGCAAGTGCCTTGGAGAGAGCTTTATCATCATCATGAAAACGAATTTTTTTAATAGCACTTGTAAATGACTCTGTTAATGTATCAAACATGAGACTCTCTCCTCTTATTTTTTGGATGTAAAAAGTTGCGAATTTTATCTAAAACTTGCTTTTATTTTTCTTTAAGCTACTCAAAACTTACGAATGTTTTAGGTTCAGGAGCTGTAAATTCCATCCCTAAAAGTCGTACTTTGTATGCATGAAGCATCACACGTTTTGCACGACGCCCGCCGTACTGCTCATCACCGATAATTGGATGGTCTATGTAACGTAAGTGAGTTCTAATCTGGTGTGTTCTCCCATGATGAATAATACATTTTATCTTTGTTTTCTTCGCACTTACGATATCTGGAAAAATTTCTGTTCTAGCAGGTTTGCCTTTTGAAGAGACGTTTGAATAGGCTTTATTATTTTTCTTTTGGGTAAGTATCGGTTTATCTACTTCTACAGGTTCTGAGACAATTCCCTCAACCCATGCAATATACTCTTTATAAACTCTATCTTGCTTAAATTCTTTGATGGCTTTAGCACGAAATTCTTCATTTTTGACAAGCATTAAAACACCACTTGTCTCACGGTCAAGTCTGTGTAAAAGTACCGCAGGCTTAAACTGTCTTTCAATCTCATCTGAGTTGACATGAGCAGGCTTATCAACAACAATCAAATCATCATTTTCAAATATAGGACGAATTTTGTCGATTTTTTCTACGCGAAAAATTGTTCTAGCATCGATATCACCACGGGCAATCATGACTTTTTTATTTCCGACATAAACTAAACCGCGATCAATCATAGACTTCGCTTCTGAGTTAGAGAGACCTTCTTGAATTGCCAAGATTTTATATGCTTTTTCTTTTTCCATTTTTTACTTTCCTTTACTACATCGGAGTATTATTTCTACAACTGCGTCCAAATCTATCTTCTCTTCCACACAGGAAGAGGGTAGATTTTTACACTCCATAAGCGCTTTATGTATTTCATCTGCTTCTACATATTGTACATGATGCACATATTTGAAAAGCTCCTTTTGATGAAAAAAATGCTTTCCTGTAATGATTTTACATTCAAAATGTGCAGGCTCAAGCGGATTGTGTCCACCAACATCTTCTTTAAATGCACCACCGAGTATAGCTATGTCACTGATTGCATAAATATTATTCAGCTCACCCATTTTATCGACTAAGATTATATCACTTTCAAAGCTTTGCGTTTGAGAAAACAAAGAGATATTCCAACTATTTTGCTTTGCATAACTTTGCATAAGTGCATATACACTTTGAAATCTCTCAGGATGTCTTGGAACAATAATTAACTTTGCATCATGTATTTTTTTATACTCTCTAAACGCAAGTAAAACACTCTTTTCTTCACCTTCATGAGTGCTTCCAGCTACAATGACCTCAACCTTAGGCTTTAGATACTCTTTTGTTTTTTCTATCTTTGCAGCAAGTTTTATATTACCAACGACCTTTATATTTTTCGCACCAAGTGCTAAAAATCTATTTTTATCTGCTTCACTTTGTACAAATATTATCTCCACTTTTGATAAAATTTTCTCATAAAACCAGGCAAACTGCAAATACTTCTTCGCACTCCGTTCAGAAATTCGAGCATTTAAAAGAATAATTTTTGTTCCTCTTGCGAACGCAACATGAAAAAGCATATACCAAAATTCAGCCTCAAGTACAACAAGAACTTTTTCTTTTCGTACCCAAAACGGCAAAAATATCTCATACGGAAGATAACGCACCTGTGCATCATATTTTTTTGCTTCAGTATTTCCAGTTTGTGTAATTGTCGTGATTTTAACTTCTTCTTTACCCAGAAGTTCAAGCAAAGGCTTAAGGGCTCTTGCCTCACCTAAAGAGCAAACATGAAACCAAATAGCTTCTTTGAGATCAAATCGTAAGTTATGAAAAAGAAAAAAACGCGATGGAACGGATTGTTTGTATTTCGATTTAAAAGAGAGAATTATCAAAAATGGTAGCGCTACAAGATAGAGCGCTACACTTAGAAAATAATAGAGTATTGTAAATGGCGACAAGGCCTATTCTTCACTAACTTTCATATATAAGATACGGCCACAGTGAGGACAAGTATTGATCTCATCACCTTTGATAACATCTGCATATACTTTATCACTGATTAGCATATGGCAACCCATACAAGCTTGATCTTCTACTGCAACAACCGTTGAGTTTTTTGCCCAGCGACGAACTTTTTGATAAAACGCAAGACCTTTTTGGTTTACTTCTCCAAGAAGTTTTTCTTTTTCAACAAACACCTTTTGTCTTTCTATGTTGATAAGATCTAGTTTTGCATCTACATCTGCTTTTACAAATTCAAGTTTTGTATTGAGTTCATCAAGTGTCACTTTTGCAGCTTCAACTTGTGATTTTTTGGAGTCGATGATGCGTTCAAGTCTCTCAATCTCTTCATTAGCAAAAGTAACTTGCTCTTTTGCTATCTCTTCTTCAAGTTGCAATGATTTCATCTCACGCTCAGTTTTGATTTCAGAGCTTTTTTTTGCATTGTCTTCGAGTTTTTGAGAAAGTTCTTTGAGATGCAGCTCATTTTTCGCTTTTTTAACTTCTTCTGTTCTAATCTCTTGTGTCAAGTTCTCAATATCCGAGTGAATACTCTGCGTTTTCGCTAATGCAGCCTCGTAACTATAGTTAGCTTCTTCGATCTGAGGTTCAAAAGCGTCGATTTCTTTATCTACTATTGAAAGGTCTATTAGTTGTTTAAGGTGCTTGTTCATTGGACTCCTTTTGGGTTTCTCGAGTTTACCATTTTTACTATAAAGTCATGAAATATAAGTAAATGGATTTTCTGATGATGAAATTATAACTTCTAAACCTAAATTTTTCAAATGCTTTGCTAAAATTTGTGAAAAAAAGCGTTCACTTTCATAATGACCTATATCAATCAGGGAAAGATTGACACTTTTTGCCTCCATCGCATCATGGTATTTCACATCTCCTGTCAAAAAACACTCTGCCTCTATAAAACGCATAAGCGAACATCCTGAGCCAGTTGTAAGTGCTGCTATCTTTACATACTCAGAGCACTTGACACATTTGGTGTGAAAGAGTCCAAACGCAGTCGATACTTTTTTAGCGAATGTGTCAAAATCCTCATCAATTTTGAGATAAATAACAAAACCCTCTTGTTTTATTATCTCATATCCGAGTATCTCTTTGGCTACATACTCATTGAGGTGTGTTTGGTCAAAATTTGTATGCATTGCGATATTTGAGATATTTTTTCGTAGCATTTTTTGAATAAGATTTGCTGGATATTTACCAAACTGTAGTTGCTTCAATCCGCTAAATATAAGAGGATGATGCGTGATAAGTAAGGTATCTTCATCGATAGTATCGATAAGTTTTTCATCCACATCTATACTCAGCACAACACGTTTTACTTCTTGTGAAAAATCACCGAGTAAAAGTCCCGAATTATCCCAAGACTCTTGAAGCGTAAATGGTGAAAGCTCGTCAAGTCGTTTGTAAATCTCTGAGATTTTCACAACCTATCCTTCTATCTTTGCTAACTCTTCTTTGACTTCGATAAAATCAGCTTTAAGCTCAAGAGCTTTTTTATACATTATAATTGCTTCACTGTTTTTATGCATAGCAACAAGCAGATTTCCAAAATTATAGTACGTTATCGGGTTTGTTGCATCGATATCCAAAGAAGCCTGCAGATGATTTTTTGCAGAAGCAAATTCACCTTTTTCTCTATAAATAGAAGCTGTCGCATTATGTGCAAACTCATTGTCCGCATCTGCGTCTAGTGATTCTTTGTAGTACATGAGCGCTTCATCACTATTTCCAATTTGATTTGAAATATACCCTATTTTAAAAAGTATATCTGCGTTTTTTGGGTCCTTTGCATTTGCTTCAATAAGTAAAGCTAAAGCTTTTTCTTTATCATCGTTCTCAAAAGCTTCATCTGCTCTTTGTACTAAAGACTCTGGAGAAAAAGTAGAAAAAGCTTCTGCAGTTCTTGGACTATCCGCATCGCTATCATTGCCTTCTTTGTCTTTAAGTGTTTGTATATGCTCGTAAATTTTAAATGCAAAATAAGCAGAAGCTCCGAGTATGATAAGTTGGAAAAGTGTCATTATATCTCCTTAAGTATTTTATTGTTTATCAATTCTATAAACTGCAGCGGGTCAACCTGTATTTTATTAATACGAACAGCGAAATGTAAATGTGGACCACTCACACGTCCACTTGCGCCTGAGAGACCAAGCTGTTGGGATTTTTTTATTTTTTGTCCTTTTTTGACATCAAAACGGCTCATGTGAAAGTAGCATGTATAGATGCCCTGACCATGATCTACAAGTACAGTACCTCCTGAATAAAATCTATCCGCAACAAGTGCCACTACTCCGTCATTACTCGCGACAATAGTTGTGCCAACCGCTGCACGATAATCTGTTCCGCCGTGATAACCTTTAAGAGAATCGTTATAAACTCTTGCCTTTCCAAAATCACTCGTAATGACACTCTGCATCGGTGCGATAAACGCAGACTTGATATAACTTTCTTTATTGACCGTTCCATAGATGCGCATCGCTTCATCATACTCTTGGGAGATGCGTTTTTTTACTGCTTCACTCGTCGGATTTACTTTGGACTTAGTGACTTGTATCTGCTCTTTTGCATATTTTCCATCTTTGACTACTACAAACATATCCTCACTAAACGCAGCCTCATTTTTTTTGTAATGGAGTCTTAGTTTCTCTTTAGATGGCATTTGGTCGTAGCTCATGGGAATAAGTGCATACATCTTTGTTTTATCCAAAGGATGTTCAAATATTTTATAAGCCCTATCTGCATGAGCCACTCTATCATACACAACACCCTGCTCTTTTTGAAATATTATAAAAGTCGTTTTACCATTTGCTATACTCGAATCAGCCAAAGTATATTCAAGAGCAAAAAGAGAATATGTGGCAAAAAAAAGTAAAAAAAGTAAACGCATCAATTCCCTTTCATCGAACGTTCGATATCACGTTTCATATCTTTTTCTTTGAGGTCTTGGCGTTTGTCATGGAGTTGTTTTCCTTTGGCTATTGCAATCTGAAGTTTGATAATATTTCTGTCATTAAAATAAAGCTGCAAGGGCACAACCGTATATCCATCTCTATTGACTGCTTTGAGCATCTTTTGTATCTGTTTTTTATGCAAAAGAAGTTTTCTGCTGCCACGTTCTTCATGTGTATAAAAATGATGTGTTGTTTCAAGTCTTCCGATATGTGCGTTAAATAAAAACGCTTCTTCTCCCACAAAACGGATAAAACTATCTTTGAGATTTACCTTGTGCGCACGGATAGCTTTCACTTCACTTCCTGCCAAAACAAGACCCGCTTCAAATTTTTCTTCCAAAAAATAGTCAAAATAGGCTTTTTTATTTTTTGCGATGGTTTCACCCATTATTTTTCCTTTACTCTAAAAAAGCTGCTTCCGCTTCCGCTAAAATGCCAGCCATACTGATAGTGGTTTTTGAGTTCTTTATACTCTTGCAAAGCTGGAGCAAAAAGATCATTTGCTTCGTTCGCACTCATGCTCTTTAAAATATCTTTAGACTTTGTTTTTTTAAAAAATTCTATAGTTTTTATATCAATCGGTTTGTAAAAATTTTCTCGATAAGAAGCATAAACTTTTGGTGTACTAATCTCAACTTTTGGAGTAAAAGTCTCAAGTTCTAGTAAATCCTCTTCAAACTCTTCGACTATTTCACCGATACCGCTTACATTTGCCGCATCATATCCATAAATAAAAAATGGAACATCCGCTCCAACTTTGAGACCAATCTCTGCAAGTTCACGCAAACTTAATCCCAAATGCAAAACTTCATTACACATTTTCAAATATGTAGCTGCATCGCTACTTCCTCCCCCTAAACCAGCAAACGCAGGGATGGCTTTATTTACCCGTACAGCATGTGTACGCATAAGTTTCTCTAAAGATGCAGACTCTGTTGCACACTTAAGCGCAAAGTAAGCTTTGTAGATAGTATTTTGCTCAGTCGTACAAGAAAAATCTCCAAGAATCTCAAACTTTTCACTTGTTTTTGGAACAAATGAGAGCATATCATACAGATTAGCCACTCGCATAAAACGAGAGATAATCTCATGATATGCTCCACGTGAGCCTGTTATCTTCAAAAAAATATTGACCTTGGCATAAGCCTTATAGACTTTCATCTTCTATCTCTTATTTTTTGAGTATTTTACTTAAAAGTGTCAAGGCTGCAAGATTCACTTTTTTTGAAGAGGCGATGTTTGCATATTTAACATCTTCTAAAAGTTCACTGCGCATGATTGAAACATTATGTGGGGCTTCAATCCCTAACTTTACAACACCTTTGTCGATAGATATAACCTTGATGATTATATCATCACCGATAACAATGGATTCATCCAATTTTCTAGCAAGTACTAACATAAATCCTACCTAGTTCGTATGTAACGGTTGCGTCTTTTATTTTGATAATCGATATGTTATCACCATTATCTAGCCAATAATGCCCATTTTCTTGTATTTCTAAATCTTCCAAAGCAAGAACTCTTCCATATTTGAGATTTTCAAAATCTCCATGATAGCTGTTGCGTGGAATATTGAGCGATTTTTTGATATCTAAAACTTTTTCACCATCATAGCGAAATTGCCCCTCACTAAGCCTCTCTAAGGCACTAAGACTTCCATGTTTTACTCCAAGTTTTGTGGCAATTATCTGACCGATTGAACGTATATAAGAGCCTTCAGAAACTGTCGCTTCAAAAGTTACAAAGGGATGTCTGTAGTGTAAAAGCTGCGTTTCGTAGATAGTTGACTGTATCACATCAAGCACAACCTCTTTGCCGGCACGTGCCAAATCATATGCACGCTGACCGTTTATCTGTTTAGCGCTGAAAATCGGCGGTGTATATTCAAGCAAGCCTTCAAGAGATTTTACAACTTCTAAAACTTTTGTATCACTAAACGCAGCTAGCATCTCCACTTGTTCTATCATCTCTATGTCAAGTGAGTCACTTTTTGCACCCAACCAAAGGGTAGCTCTATATTTTTTGGGTGTTTTATCCAAAAAACGAAAAAGTTTTGTGTGCGAACCCATCCCGATAATCAAAACACCTTTAGCAAAAGGATCAAGTGTTCCTGAAAAACCAGCTTTTTTATTATTGTATTTGCGTTTAAGACGGCTTAAAAAAAGGTTTGAGCCTATACCAGAAGGCTTGTATGCGACGAAAAGACGGTTCATAGTCTCTCAACGAATGATGCCAAAATGTCGCGTGTTGTACCAGCAAAATTAATTTTGAGTTTAAATTCACGTCCTGATTTCCCTATGCCTGTCACTCTACCTGTTCCAAAAATCTTATGGCGTACCAAATCACCTTTCTTAAACGCAGTGTTTTTCTCTACTATCAATGAACCTGCACAAAGTCCCGCTTCATTGAAAAATCTGCTCTTTTGCAGTTCACTTCTGCGACCTTTATAAAAACGGCTATCAACATGTGAAAGTGTCAAAGTATCCTTTGCTCTAGTGAAAGAGACATAACCAAGACGTCTCTCTTCTTCAAGGTCGCTTCCATCACCAACCAAAGGCAAAAATCCTTCCTCTAGCCCTATAATAAAAACATGCTTGAACTCCAAACCTTTTGATGCGTGGATACTCATCATATAAATACTTTCACCCTCAACTTGATCTTGCTCACTCTGAAGTGTCAACTCATTTAAAAATTCATCAATACTTGCTTCAGGTGTTTTTTTGACAAAATCACGCATCAAACCGTAAAATTCATCCATATTTAAAACTCTCTCTATCTCATCAGGCATACCTGTATAAATCTTTTTGAGTTCAAAAGAGTCTTCTAGCAAATCAATAAAATCATATGTTGACTCCGCCGCTACATGAGCTGCATATTCTATTTTTTGCAAAAAATCTTTGAGTGTGAGTGCATTTTTTTTACGGACTATTGTTTCAAGTTCTTCAACAGAAGCATCTTTGATGAACTCATACATAGAAGAACCTTTCGCATGGGCTGCTAGTTCAAGTTTATCAACACTTGCTTTTCCAAGACCGCGTTTTGGTTTATTGACGATACGTTTAAAAGAAAAATCATCATGATGGTTCGTTATAACACGAAGATAAGATATAAGGTCTTTGATTTCAGATCTATCATAAAATCTAAGACCTCCAACAAGTTTATAAGCGATTCCCGCACGGTTGAGTCCCTCTTCGATGGAACGGCTTAAAACATTTACACGATACAGTATCGCGATATCATTTGCACTTATGCCCGATTCAAGTAGCCTTTTGATATTTATCGCTATCTTTCTTGCTTCTTCATTTTCATCGCCAGAATTAAGAATGGCAACATCATCTCCACTTCCGCGTGTAGCAAGAAGTGTTTTACCCAAACGAGAACGGTTATGTTCTATCAAAGCATTTGCAACTTTGAGTATCTGTTCTTTTGAACGATAATTTTCCTCAAGTTTAAACACAGAAGTACCGGCAAAATCTTTGTCAAACTCCATTATATTTCGAATATGTGCCCCGCGCCATCCGTAAATACTCTGATCATCATCTCCAACAACACAGATATTGTTATGCGTTTTACAAAGTATCTGGACAAGTTTAAGCTGTAGTTCATTTGTATCTTGATATTCGTCAATCATAATATATTGGTATTTTTGAGATGTCTGCTCCGCTAAACTCGGGTTTTCTTTGAGAAGTTTATATGTCAGTGCAATCAAATCATCAAAATCGACAAGATTATTTTCATGCAGATAAATCTCATACGCTTCATAGACCTTTGCTATTTGCTGATAGTTAAAAAATTCTGCTTGTTTATAAGCATCATCTGGGCTAAGAAGTGAATTTTTATAACGTGATATCTCACTTGCTATAAGTGGTGTAGCAAGTTCTGCATTTATTTTTTTTATGATGCGTTTTTTGTCATCACTGTCGATAACTACAAAATTATTTTCACGTCCCAAAAGATGTATATTAAATTTTAAAAAAAGAAGTCCAAACTTATGAAAAGTACATAAAAGTGGCGGATATGCACTCTGGCTTATCATAGCGGCAGAACGCTCACGCATCTCTTTGGCTGCTTTATTTGTAAAGGTCAGCGTAAGTGTATTTGATGCAGGTATCCCGACCTCTTCTATCAAGTATGCAAGTCTTGAGACTATAGTAGTCGTTTTACCGCTTCCAGCCCCTGCCAATATCAAAACAGGACCCTCAGTCTGCCTTACGGCTTTTGCTTGAGACTCATTTAATCTATCAAATATTTTTTTCATAATAACCACTATTTTCATATATATTTTCTAACTTATTTTTATTATAACCTAAAAGGGGTAAATTATTACAAACCTATTGCATTAATTATAATTATGAGTTATACTTTTATTATCAATATTACTTATAGGAATTATTATGTTAAGAGATTTTGCAAAATTGCAAACATTTTTGATGGTCGTAAAAGAAAAAAGTTTTTCTAAAGCTTCTGCAAAGCTGGGTATTTCCCAACCTGCTGTAACACAGCAAATCAAATTTATCGAAGATTATCTTGATACAAAAATTGTAGAAAGAAAGAAAAATGGCATCCTGCTTACAAAAGAAGGTGAAGATCTTTTTAGAATAGCAAATAGACTAGATAAAGCCATCGCAAGTAGTGAAAAAGAGCTTCTAAAAATTATCAACAAAGAATTTACATTTATCATGGGCGCTTCATTTGCGATTGGAAACTATATTCTTCCAAATTATCTCGGTGAAATCAAAAAACGTATAGACAATGAAGTTTATATGTTTGTAGGCTTATCCACAGATATGATTGACGCACTCGAGGATAAAAAAATAGATATCGCACTTATCGAATCTCCAATATTTAGAGATGGCATTATTTATAGAGAATGGGTTGAAGATGAACTCGTCGTATTTTCAAATCAACCGCTCAAAAAACATCTAAACGCAGATGATTTATTCGAGTTTGACTGGATTTGTCGTGATGAAAATTCACATACAAGAAAACTGACATCGGAAGTTTTTGAAGAGATGGGTGTTCAGTGCAGCAATTTTAATGTTATCGGTGTATTAAGCAGTCCAACTTCTATCAAAGAGTCCATCATGCATGCTGATAAAAATGCAGCAAGACCACTTGTATCTATCATGTCGCGCCACGTAATCGAATCAGAGGTAAACTCTGGTAAACTCTATGAAGCAAGACTTAAAAACTATAAAATAGAGAGAAAATTCTACATTGCATACAGCAAAGAAAAAAAACACGATGCCTTTGTTGACAATGTTGTCAACTATCTTTTAGCAATTTCTAAGGTTTAACTGATTTTAGACACTTTTAAAAAAATTCTCTCTTAAGGGAGAAAAATTCTCTTATTTTAAAAACTTTTTATTTTCTGGATTTGATAAAAATGCATCCATTGAGTTTTTAACGCCGCCATCATTTATCTCTTTTTTAACTTTTTGCTCTTTTTTATATCTTGCCAAATTTATAAGCACCGGCGTTTCATCAACGATAACTTGCATGATGCTTAGCAACGGCACAGTCACCACACTCCCAAAATTATCAGAGCCAAAACCTGCTTCAAATATCAGACAATCTTCTTCAAGACGTGCTGTCTCAAAAGTGTAGCCGGCTAAAAAGAAAAGTGTCAATGAACGAAATTCAGACTTAATACTTTTTGGTAAAAATGGGTCAAAGCTTACATCATCGACTGTACATAAAATACCAAAATTTTGTTCTTGCTCAAAAAAATGAATAATTAACTCTTGGATATGTCGCTTCATCATAGAAGCAAAATTTTTATTCTCTATTACATGTTCTAACAAATAATTTCCCCTGCGTTTTCTTGCGTAATTATATCAAATTCTATCATAGCATTCAAAAGTGCAACACGAGTATAATTTTTTAAATCCTCTACTGCGATATCTCTCACAAAAAGTTTTCCCTCATCAAGCAGTCTTGCACGTGTTGTTCCTTCCAAAAGAGGCTTTTTGGGAGTGTACCAAACACCCTCAGACTCAAACGCAATGTTTGCTATAGTAGTGTCACTCACAAGACCATTACGAACGATAAGTACATCATCACACTCGCTGCGTTTTGCAAATAAAATATCCAATTGCGTTCTATCTGTTGCTTTGAATTTGTATTGTATCGTGTCATTGACTACAAGTTTCAGTGTTTGTATATTTCTCTTTTCATAAGGATAATAAACCACCTCAGTAGATGCTGCATCATAAATCAACTTGCATCTAAACAAACCTTTTGATGGAGGAGAAAGATACTCTCTTAAATCCTTAAACGCAGTGATTCCAAAAGATTTGAGTACAGACTCATAGCGTCTTTGATGGTACTCAAGATGAAAAATCTGACCATCATTTGCTTTGATAGTCTCAAAAAAACTATGCTTCACTAAAGAGTGCTGTACTGAGATATCTCTCACCAGTGTCACATAAAATCGTCACGAGTGTCTTGCCTTGAAACTCTTTTCTTGATGCAACTTGCATTGTTGCCCAGACATTTGCCCCAGCAGAAATACCCACAAGTAAACCTTCTTTTCTCGCAAGCATTTTTGCTGTTGCTATTGCATCTTCATTACTAACTTTAATAACTTCGCTATAAAGAGTCGTGTCAAGGATATCAGGTATAAATCCTGCGCCGATACCTTGAATCATATGTGGTCCTGCGACTTCTCCAGACAAAATTGCAGAAGCAGCCGGCTCAACAGCAAAAATAGCTACATGAGCCACCTCTTTTTTCAAAATGCGTGAAGTTCCAGTGAGAGTCCCTCCTGTTCCTACGGCAGCTACAAATGCATCAATATTATTCTCCGTATCTCTTAAAATCTCTCTTGCGGTGGTGAGTGTATGGATCTCAGGATTTGAGCTGTTTTGAAACTGTTGCAGGATAATACTATTTACTATCTCTTTTTGTAGCTCCTCAGCTTTGGCTATTGCACCTCCCATACCTTTGGCTGCAGGAGTAAGTACAAGTGTTGCACCAAGTGCTTTAAGAAGATTACGTCTCTCAATACTCATAGATTCTGGCATAGTCAAAATAAGCTTTAAATTTTGTGCTGCGCAATTTGCTGCAAGTGCTATACCTGTATTGCCACTTGTTGGTTCAATAATAGTTGTGTCATGTTTTATAAGTCCTGCTTCTTGTGCACGTCTTATCATATTAAAACCAATTCTGTCTTTGACAGAACTGGTCGGATTCATAAACTCACACTTACCTAAAATAGTTGCGCCACTTAGTTCAGAAGGAGTGTTCAATCTCACCAATGGAGTATTTCCTATAAGTTCTGTAATATTATTTGCTATCTTCATCTATTATCCTTTGTTTGCGATTTTACGTCAAAAAGTCTATTTAAACATTTTTCTATCATTTTATATACCTTTTCCAAGCCGAAAGTAAAATTCGCTTTCTTAACCTATTTTTCTTTAAGATTTGCAATATCTATTCTATGCGTCATTTCATTTTTTTAAAACTCTATCGTATTTCTACCACTTTTTTTTGCCATATACATTTTGTCATCAGCCAATTTATACATCGCTCCCCAATCAACAAGAGCATCATTTCTGAGAGTTACTACACCAAAAGATGCGGTCACAATCTTCAAAGTAGAATTTTTTTCATGTTTTATTTCAAGACTAATAATGTTTTGTCTTATTCTTTCAACAATTATTTTAGCATCATTTTTACTTGTACTTTTAAACAAAAGCGCAAATTCTTCTCCGCCCAGTCTGAAGCTGTAATCATCTGGACGCTTAAGAGAATTATGAATTGTTGTAGCAACATCAACAAGAGTATTGTCTCCTTCTATATGCCCGTATGTATCATTATACTCTTTAAAATGATCTATGTCCAAAACAACAAGAGTAAGGAAACCCCCTTCTCGTTTTACCGAATTTATCATACGCGGCAGTATCTCATTGAAATATCTTCTATTATGTATTTGCGTCAGGCTATCTGTTATCATAAGCTCTTCATTTATCTTTTTTTCGGTGATATTATGCATCACGGTGTCATAACCTACAATTTTATTTTTTTTAAATTTTGGTCGGATATTTACATCAACCCAAAAAACATCTCCATTTTTCCTTTCTTGTTTTATCTCACCGCTCCAATAAAGTTTCTCTTTTAAAGTTTGTAATATTATCCTGTACTCCTCTTTAGAAATATCCGAATGTAAAAGCGATTTGATATTTATCTCCTCTAACGCAGTTTTGCTAAACTGGCTTAAATTACAAAAAGCATCACTGACTTCTTTAATATTTCCATGTAAATCTGTAGAAAGTGTTATAAGGTTGCCATCTATTAAACTTTTATACTGACTAATATCTCCATAATTATTTTCAAGCTTTCTAATACTTTTATTAAATCCGATGTTTACAAGTATCAATGTAACAATAAGTGCAAGTACAAGCAGTAAAGCTACATTATTAAGATCTTTTTTTGAGTCAAGAACTTCTTTTGTTATATTTTTTGCAAAAATCAATTTTGCTAAAATATTTTCATCTTTATCTTTAATATCAAAAGAATATGCACTATAAATTTCATTGAAATCTATCTCTATTTTTTTTATAGTCTCAAAATTATATGTGTTACTAATACCATTTAAAAGTTTTAAACTATCAAGTATATTATAGACAAGCGTAAAACCATTGAGATTTACTTGATCTTTCGTTGAAACTATTGGACTTTGCACAAATAAAACACCTTGCACACCATAATAATCATCCATTTGATTGAGGATATACTGCGGTTCTATAGAAAATTCTATTGCTCCAATATACTCTTTATTAGAAAAAATCGGTTGTATTATCCTAAAAGCCAAAGTGTTATCAAACACTTCAAAACCACTAATTAGTTTTTTACTACTCTGCACTTCCTGTAATAAATTAAAGTTTTTAGCTACGTTCTCACCATAAAGTTTTTGATATTTCATATCTACAAGTAAATTACTATCAGAGGTATAAAAATTCATACTTATAAAATTAAGATTTTCATTTTTAAGTGTTGTATATCTTCCAAGTGAGATGTCATAGAGCTTTTGAGCATCTTTAGCTAAAAGTGCTTCTCTTACTCCATTAGAGTTTATATTTGCATTGATTCTATTTGTATAAAATTCTATTTCTTTATTTGTGAGTTTTGTATGCATGAACTTTATATTTTCATAATGTTCTAGCTCTAAAAGTTCCAACCTATTTTGTGTTTGAGAATAAATAACAGTTAAAAAAATACCTGAAAAAACAACGAAGATAAAAGAGATAAAAAAGAGTGTTTTATTTTTAATACTTATATTCACCCTTATTACTCCTAAAAGATTATAAATCAAATAAATATGATTCTCAAAAATCTATCACATAATTATTAATGTTAATTATAGTACCTTTTTGTAAAAAAAGAAATAAGTTAAAATATAAAGATAAAATTTAGGCTGTTTGTAAAGAAATGAAGATTTTTGTGATTGGATATAAAGATGGTGCGGCCGGGGAGATTTGAACTCCCACACCCGTAAGGCACTACCACCTCAAGGTAGCGTGTCTACCGTTCCACCACGGCCGCATATATTAAAAAGGTGTAAAATGTGCCAACCTAAGAAAGGTTGGCGAGGGTTTACTTTTGGGATTAACCTAAGTAAGGGTTTGCGTAAAGTGCTATAAGAGCAATTACAAGTGCATAAATAACTTGAGCTTCGATCATCGCAAGAGCGATAAACATCGTAGTCATAAGTTTAGCACCTAAGCCTGGGTTACGTGCAGTACCAGCGATAGTTGCAGCAGCAGTATGACCCATACCGATGGCTCCACCTAAAGCAGCAAGACCAAGACCAAGACCAGCAGCGATCATTGAGTATGCTTTTAGAGTTTGGTTTGCAACATCACCATCATTAGCGAATGCAGCAACAGTTAATGCAAGCATTAAAAAAAGAATTTTTTTCATTGTTATCTCCTGAAATTATTACAAAAACTTTCGGATAGCGTAACCTCATCTTACAATGAAGCAACCCAAACATAAATGCTCAGATTTCCCTACTTGAAATTGATGTCGAAGTATAGTTAACTTGTTCTAAATTTTAGTTTAAACTATGCGCGACCTAAAGAGATTTTGTTACCTTTAAATTCTAAGATCTCAACAGTTATCTTTTCTCCCTCTTTAAGAATATCTGAGACCTTTTCTACCCTAGCATCTGAGATTTTTGAGATATGGATAAGTCCATCTGTTCCATCTGGGAGTTCGATAAAGGCACCAAAATCAACGATTTTTTTTACAGTTCCTTCATACTTGTCTCCAACTTCGTATTTGATTTTTGCTTGTTTTGGAGTATTTACAATTCCTTCAATATGATCTCTGGCTCCCAAAACACCTGCTTTATTCTTACCAGTTATTTTTACTTTTCCATCTTTTTTGTCTATATCAATTGCAACTTCAAATTTTTCTATTATTTCTCTTATCGTTTTTCCAGCTTGACCGATAATCTCACCTATAAAACCCGGATCAATATGGAAAAAATCTACACTCGGTAAAACACCGTCATTAAACGCTATCTCTTTTTCTGCTTCTTGCATGATATCAATAATATGTGCTCGTCCCTCTTTCGCCTGATAAAGAGCCTCTTTAAGTATATCCAAAGAGATACCGCCAAGTTTGATATCCATTTGCATCGCTGTGATACCCTCTTTGGAGCCTGTTACTTTAAAATCCATATCTCCATCGTGATCTTCAAGTCCCATAATATCTGAGAGAATCGCATAGTTTCCATTTTCGCTTACCATTCCCATTGCTATTCCTGCAATAGTATCACTTGTCTCAATATCTGCTGCACGAAGTGCCATATATCCTCCGCAAACAGTAGCCATTGAGGAAGAACCATTGGATTCCAAAATTTCTGAAACTAAACGCACAGTCTGTCCATCTAAATCTACTATAGGTTCAAGTGCACGTTTTGCAAGATTTCCATGTCCAAGTTCACGGCGTTTTGTGCCCATAACAGGCGAAGCTTCACCTACAGAAAAACCAGGAAAATTATAATGCACCATAAAACTTTCATTTTGCGTTGCATCATCTGTAAGACCTTCAAACATTTGTGCATCTTTTGGCCCGCCCATTGTAAGAATTACAAGCGCCTGCGTTTGACCACGAGTGAAGAGACATGAAGCATGAGCACTTGGGAGCACATTTGTATCTATAGTGATAGGTCTTACTTCATTTAAAACTCTTCCGTCTGCACGTACTCTTTGTGTCAGAATTTGTGAACGTACCTGCTCTTTTTTTACTTTTTCGATAGCATCTTTGAGTGCAACTTCATCTTCTACATTTGCCCATTCTTCTTTTATATTTAAAATATTTTTTCTAAGAGCTCGTAATGCTGTTGAACGCTCAGATTTTGCCATCTGACTCATGGCTACATGAATCTGCTCCATATGATTTTCTTTGATATAAGAGAGCATCGCTTCATTGATATTATGTGCTTTATATTCTATCTGCATCGTCGCTTTTTTAAACCGTGCAAACGCAGCCTCATAGACAAGATTGCTCTCAAAAAGAACTTCTTGCGTTTTTGCAAATACATCAATAAGGGCATCTTCACTGATTGCGTTTGAAACGTGTTTGGAGATGATATTTGCCCCAAGTGTTGGATCAAGCATCGGATCAATATACGCATCTGTCATATCTATATCTGCTCCACCTATACTTCGCATTTCTATCATCAAAAGTTCGCTGTTTGTACCTGAGAGATAAAGATCAAGTGTTGCATTTTTGAGTTCTGGCAAAGTAGGATTGAGCACAAGCGCTCTATCTATTTTTGAAGCTCGTACAGCAGAAACACAACGGTTGATATCTATATCAGAAACATAAAGTGCCGCAGAAGCTGCGTTTAGTGCCAATATTTGCAAATCAGCGTCTTTATCCGCACTAAACACCATAATAGTAATCTGTGTCGGGTAGCCAAAGCCTTTCGGAAAAAGTGGACGGAGAGAACGATCGACGATACGAGAAGTAAGCGTCTCAAAATCACTTGGTTTTGTTTCGCGTTTGAAAAAACCACCTGGAATCTTTCCTGCTGCATAACTTTTTTCTATATACTGAACTGTCAAAGGTAAAAAATCATCTTTTACTATTTCTGTTTCATCTATAACTATTGTAGCTAGGATAACAGTATTACCCGATTTAAGCCATGCTGCACCGTTTGCCTGCTTTGCTACATACCCAAAAGAGTACTCTTCGACTCTATTTCTCAACTCTACTTTTACATCATATTTCATTTTTGTTCCTCTAATAATTTTTCTATTGTCTCATCATCTACAGGTTCCAACTCTTCATAATAGAGCTGCGTTTCTACATAATCATCTATATCATAGAGAAAAAAAACATCATCCGCAAATACCTCTAGTGACTCTAACACATCACTTGGAATAACAGGCACAGCGATATAAACTGCTTTTGGATTTTCAGAGAGTACAGTTTTTAGTGCTGACATCAACTTAGAGCCCGTCTCACTGCCTTCGTCAATCAACAAAACCACTTCACCTGCTACCGAAGAGAAATGGCGTCCTTTTCTGTATTGATAAACGCAGCTAAGTATCTCTTCCTCATGTTTACGTCTGGCTTCACCATAAATATAGTCATATTTTATATCAAACGATGAAACCAACTCTTCATTTATAACTATCTCTTCATTTTCACTAACGCGTGCAATCTCACACTCGTTATTGTTTGGTGCCATAATTGCTTCAGAAAAAAGAAAATCCAATTTATTTAAATATCTTCCCCGAATATAAGAACCAAGCAATAAACCTCCAGATGAAACTGCTACGATTTTCCAGGCTTCATCCTTAAATTTTTGCATTGGGATGACATCTATTAATTTTTTAGCAGCATCGTGGCGATCTCTTAAAATATTTTTATACTGTTTCATATTTTTATCCTCACACCCGACTATTCATTGAGTCGCATTGCTATATTTGACTCTCCATTTTCTTTTGTTGCAGTCATAAATGGTTTAAGAACAATCGTAAAGTAAACATATCTGTCATATATCGAAGACTGCCCATCATTTGCCAGTACAGGCCTGTTATTTTCAGCATAACGTATTCCAAAATCCCAACATCTTTTTTTATACAAAAATCCAAACTCTAAACTTTTTCTTTGAGAAGATTCTACGTCATAATCATAGCGTGTATGGTAAGAATAATGTCGGTTGTAAGTATATCGTGCTGTTGATGTTAAATAACTTGCACGTCTTAAGCTTGTCGTTGTATCTGGCAAAAAAGTATCTCGAAACATATGCCCAAGAGAGAGGCGAAACCCATAGCCATCATAGGAAGCTTGATTAAATATTTTTGAAAAAAGATGTTCATCAAAGTTATAAAACATATTGTTGTAGATACTTATAGAATCAGTAATTTTATAATCAAGCTCATTTTCTAATTCTCCAGCTTTTGTCTCTAGCGTTCCATAGACAAACTTTTGTGCCATTCTATGATAAAGCATCTCTTTGCCCAGTGCATCATATACATATTGAGACATATCAAATTCAACAGCTTCATCTATATCTTTTATATTATAAAACTCACACTGAGTTAAATCTTGATTTTCCGGATTGGCGCAGATATCTCCCAAATCCTCATAATAGCCTGTTGTTGCATCATTACCACCAAGAGTATATTTTGAAGAAAAAGAGACTATATGAGTATATGCATCAAAACTGCGTGTCAAATCCGTAGAAGCACTTAATACATGATAGTACCTTGCAAAATAGCCATCGTTATACTCAACTCCAGGAAGAACTATCTGCTCATGTTCTCTAAATTTTGTATGCTGCCCATAGAGATTTGCTTTATAGGAGAGGTTTAAATACTCATCAAAAAGAGAAGTATAAAGAGTTACAGGTAAGTTTATATCTGTTTGGAGTGCCGTCTTACCCAATTCTCTTTCAATATTTGTACTTCTCGCATCCAAACTATACAGTAGGTGTTCATCCAGAAGCGTATCTAAATAGTGGTGATACTGGGTAACGGGAAGCTGCTGGAGCGTATCTGCATTACTTAATTTTGTCAAATCTTCATAATACTTAAAATATGCTGCTAAATAATCATTATTAGTATTATAAAAAAGGTTGACTCTTGAGAGCACTTGCGTAGAAGTAGCGGTGTTAAATGTATCGTTGGATGAAAGGTTGATATAATCAACATCGTTCATCTTATTGATATCTGCATAAAGACCCGACTGACCTTTTAACTCTGTTCCAAACCATTGATTGATTACATCTTTGTTTTCATATTTAAAGTTATAACCGTAATGGCTGTCGTTTACAAGATTTTGCTCTTTAAAGTAAGCATCCCTTTCTTTAAAATACCCAACTTTTAATTCAGCAGCAGATATTTCACTATCCACAAAACGCAGTGTTGCATACACGCCAGACCCACGTTGTGTTCTTACTTGAGGTTTCAGTTCAAGGTCCCACCAATTCTGCTCAGCTATATAAACAGGCTGCTCATAAAAAAAACCTTCTGTTTGAGACAAACCCATAGCTGGAATAAGAAGTCCGCTTCGTCGTCTCGTATCGAGCGAATATCCAAAATAAGGAGTATATAAAATCGGGATATCATAGATATAAAGTCTTGCATTGTAAAGACTCATCCACTGAGAATCAGTGTTGTACTCAGATGAACCAAACTCCATCTTCCAAAGAGGATTTTCCGGTTCGCATCCACTTAAAACGCCAGATTCTATTTGAAGATCTTTATCTTTGTTTACACCTTCATTCGCTGCTATCCAGACCTCCGAAGAGTTTTCTAGCATAAAAAAAGGTTTGAATATTTTTTCTTTTCTTTTGATATTAAGTTTTGCATAATCCCCAAGGATTCTATATTGACCATCATACGTAGCACGGATATTTTCAAAAAGTTCCAAATCACCTGTTTCTTTATTGTAAATCGCACTCTTTGCGTTTAAAAAATAATCTTTGTAGATGACCGTAACATCACCGCTTGCGTTTACAATATTATTGCTCGAGTCAACTAAGGAGGCGTATATCTCTACTTTATCTTCAGCCTGAAGCAGAGAGATACAAAGAAGAAATATACCAAGAAGTTTATACATTTATGACCAGAGTTTTTGCGGTTTTATCATGGAACGTCTGGCGCGTTGGATCTAGCATACCCCAAAGAAAACCAAGATAAAAAACCATCTCACTGATGATACGAAAAATAGCACGATTCAGTGAAGATAAAACATTGGGATTAGCAACCGTTTTTATCTCAATAACACGTATCTTCATAAGAATTTTACCGATAGTAGCACCGTATTGCATTGTAAAAAAAGCCTGATATGCTATTTTCATAAACATATATTCTAAAACAAACATATTTGTCACATTGATAATCTCTTCCATATTTGCCGCAGAAACAAAACTATCCCAAAGCACTATGATAAGTAAAAAAGAGAGAAGCATCTCATCAATAAAAAACGCAAGCGCTCTTTTTTTTGTCTCTGCTAAAGTTATATTTTCTCTGTGAAGGAGATTCTCTATCTCTTCATTCATTCTATGCAAGTGCCTGATAAGCGATATCTGTACGCAGCTTTTTACCAGCAAAATGCACCTGTCCACATCGCATATAAGCTCTATCTCTTGCTTGTTTGATTGTATCACCCAAACCAACGCAGACCAAAACACGACCGCCATCGGCATAGAGTTTTTCATCTTCCATACTCACACCGGCATACGAAATATGTGTGTATTTTTCTATCTCTTCGTGGTGTACATCATCTACAATAATCTCAGCTGGCGTAGAATTTTTATATGGATAATTTTCACTTGCCATCACAACACCCACGGCATACTGCGATGAAAACGCAACTTCAATCTCTGAAAGTCTATTTGTGGCAGCTTTATAAAACATATCACTTACACTCGATGTCATAAGCGGCATAAGTATTTCACATTCTGGATCTCCAAAACGTACATTAAACTCCAAAGTAATCGGCTCACCGTTGACTACCATAATACCAATAAAAAGGACACCCTCAAAAGGGGCTCCCTCTTTTTGCATACCATCTAAAGTAGGGCGAATGATTCTCTCTCTTACTTTTTGATATAAAATTTCATTCACAAGAGGTGTTGGTGCGTATGCACCCATACCACCCGTATTTGGTCCTTGGTCATTATCCTGAAGTCTTTTATGGTCTTGTGCCGCAGGAAGAAGAATATAATCCTCTCCATCACACACAGCAAACATTGAAAGCTCATACCCGTCTAAAAACTCTTCTACGATTACTTTTTTACCTGCATCTCCAAAACTCTTACCGCTAAGCATCTCTGAAATAGCCACTTTTGCTTCATCATGGCTCATGGCAATGATGACACCTTTGCCACCACAAAGTCCATCTGCTTTGACAACGATTGGCGCACTAAGTGTATTGGTAAATTTAAACGCATCTTCAATTGAAGCAGTTTCTATATAACGTGCTGTTGGAATATTGTATTTAGCAAGAAAATTTTTCATATAAACTTTTGAACCCTCAAGCTGTGCAGCCTCTTTGCTTGGGCCAAAAACAACAAGTCCATGTGATTTAAAAACATCTACAACACCTTCTACGAGAGGAGCTTCAGGTCCTACTATAGTCAGTTCTATCGCGTTTTCTTTTGCAAACTCTGCTAGTTGATTATAATCCTTAATATCTAGGTTTGTTCCGAGCGTGTTTGTAGCACCGTTTCCAGGTTGAAAAAAGAGCTCATGTCCCTTTTTTTCATTTAAAATCGCACGAGCGATAGAATATTCTCTTCCGCCATTACCTAATATTAATATTTTCATCTTTTCTCCATAATTTCAAAAAAGCATTTAACTAAAATATTCTCAACCCATTTAGGTAAAATACAACAGTTCAATGCTTCAAAACAACCCAGATAGCCGTCTCGTTATTGGCTTAGTTCTAAAAGCCGTATTTAGGCGAAGCAAGAACTTTCTAACGGCGACATTTTCTCGACAGAGTCAACGTATCTCAAACGAAAACACCGGCACACGAAAGCTCTACTAGTTCGCGGTTTGAATATGTAGAACCCTCACATAAACGATGCGTCGAACTATCCAGATTGCTTTTAGAATTATACAAAAATGATACTTGATTTAATTTTAGCTCAGAATTTAATATTTATTTATAACTCCATTAACGAGATTCAAAATCTAGTTTCAATGACTAAATACATAATTTATTGAGATGCAAAAGCTTAGGAATGAAATAAAAGTTGTATAATAAAGAATTCGCAAATAAGTCGTATCTCGATTATTTGACCGCTTGGAAGTCAAAATGACTTCTTTCGCCAAAGGCGAAGCTTTAGTGACTAAATATAATTTGGACACATTCGTAATTACATGAGATTTATTAGTAGGAGGGTGAGATGAAACCTTTTGATATATTTACAAAACTGGTGCCTATTTGCGGACTGATGATGATATTTGCTGCTTATGGATGGGGAGATGATATAGCAAGTGCTGATGATATCTGTTATGATTCAGTAACAACAGATGAGACAACCGTATTACCAGGGACAACCTTCTATGGCACTACAATCATTCTACGTAATATCGGAGAGGAAACTCTTTCTGATGTAACCATTATTAAATCATTTAGCGACATCAATATGAGCTTAATGGGTGAGATAAAACTTGATGGAGTCCAAAAGACAGTAGATTCAGATGATGATAGTGCAGAAGTGAACCAAACACTCCTTACTACTTTTAGTTCTTTTGCCATGGAAGGTATATTTGACAAAGGAATAATATATTATCCTGATGGAGATGGTACCTTTAGCAGTGAAGAAACGCATACTATTTATGATTATTCTACATTTTCTTTTAATTGGGAAAATGTCTCTCTTAATGCATTGTTTACAAAAGGTACAACACGGTATAAAGCAAAAATTAATGCATGTCCAATCATTATCAAGTTTCCTTTAGAAATTTACCAAATCTCAGAAAATTATAGTGCTGCAGTAGGTTCTACAAGCCTCTTAGAAACAAGGATAACACTCTCTAAAGCTGTTACATATCCCGTTGCGTTTGATTATGGTACTATTGATGGAACTGCGCTAGCTGGTTCAGACTTTATCGCCGTCTCAGGAAGGATAACTATTCCCGCTGGAGCGACAGAAACAATAATTTCTATACCTATTTACCATGACATAGAGATCGAGCTTCAAGAAAGTTTTACGCTCAAAATCTCAAATGTCACTGCTAGCGGTGATGTGCAAATTGGTACCAACCCTACAGAAATTCAAATATTAGAACAAAGTGCGGAAAATCTACCTGTTTGTTATGAAGATGATTTTAATGATGGCTCATTAGATGATAAATGGAGAACACTAGGTAATGGAGTTACACCCGAAATAGTGGACAGTCGTCTTCGCTTAACACCTGCTAGCGGTGGAACAACTGCAGTAACAAAGGATTATGAATTTCCTTCTAAATATAATATGATTGTTGTTGAATTTGACCAATTTGCTTATGGTGGAAATATTTATCATAATTCTGGTGCTCCATATGGTGGTGATGGTATGGTCGCTGTTTTGTACGATAGTGCAGTTGGAGCCTCACCAACAACAGGGGCTCAGGGTGGAGCCATGGGATATGCGCAAATGGTTTATGGCACTACAAGTACGGCTGGTTTTGAAGGGGGCTGGTTAGGCTTAGGAATTGATGAATTTGGAAATTTCGCAAATTGTAGTGAAGGTAAGGTAGGTGGTATAAATACCACTTCTTGTACTGACAGATATCCAAACTATGCAACTATCCGTGGTGATGGTTCAGGCACATCAGGCTACGACTTTTTAGCTGCATCAGAGCAACTTAATCCTGCAGTTGCTAATGCAGACACAAGTATCCCAGCCCCTGGACATAGGTACAAAATGACTACAGATGCAAGAGATCCCAATCATCTTTATATCACATTAGAAAGAAATACAGGGAGTGGTTATCAAGTTGTTATCAATCAATTTGATGCTAAAGATGCTCAATATGGTCAAACAACAACGCCCGAACTTGTAAGATTTGCACTCACTGCTGGAACTGGTGGTGCAACTAATAATCACGAAATTGACAACCTTAAAGTTAGTGGTATATGTAGAGCTTATGATCCAGAACAACCCCCTTTAAGCACAAGTTTAGCGGACATGGTTGATGACTTTAATATCGACAACTACAATAATCCTAACTCTAACTCAAAATATATCAAAACAAAAGTTTCAGATAAACTTGAGCCTCTGACGGCTGTACGTCTCAATGAAAGTCAAAATGCAGAAGTATTTACATCAATAAATCCAGCTTTATTTTTTAAAGTCATCCCTTATATTTCGGACGATACTTGCACACAAAGAGCACCTGTTTTAGATGCTGACGGCAATCCTTTAGTCATCAATATTACCGATGGAAATGCTGCAGCAACAGCCTCTGGCTACATGCCAAATACTGCCATAGCTGTGACAAGATTTTCTCTTTCAGCTTTAGATATGAGTAAAATATATGAAGCATCTTTTTATGAATCATGTTTACTCAACTCATCCACTATAGGAAATCTTCAGGGTATAGGATCGTGTGTTAATTCAGAAACTAAATATAAAAAAATATTCGGTGATGCCGCATGGGAAAGATGTTATAACAATAACGGACAACCTTGCAAATCAAACAATAATGGAGTTGGAACTGGAATATATGCAAATGATTATGGGTGTCTCATGTGTACTCTTGACTCAAATATTACATGTTCAAGTGATAATTTTGCTATTCGACCTCATGCGTTTAAAGCTTTTAGTCAAAACCAGTATAAAAGAGCTGCAGAGGATTTCAACATCACTATAAAAGCTGTTAACGAAACTCAATTTGCTAAAAATACAGGAACTGCTTTAGATGTAAATGGCTCAAGTGACTACAATGCATCTAGTTCTACTTTAAATGTTACCTCTGAGACCTATGCTGCATCTTCCACAAATATCACACTCATGCAAAACCATACAGGAAAGACTGATGTCACACTTTGTCCTGAATCAGGAATCTTTACAATAACACCTGCCAGCTTCATAAATGGTGAAGTTAATACATCCATAAAGTATAGTGAAGCAGGTATTGTTGATGTAAATATTAGTGAAATACCAGGAAGTGAATTTGCATTAATCGACGCAGATGACACAAATGATCAAGAAAGATATATCACTCCTGCCACTTTGGTACATGATATAACAGATATATCCAAAACAAATATATTATTATTTACTCCATATTCATTTAATACAAGTGCAACGTATGAGACTACAAATGGTATGGATTGGCTTTATATGAACGACATCAATCAATCCAATACAACCTCAACAACACCTGATATGTCGGCGTATGTTTCATATGTGATTACAGCCAAAAATAAAGATGGCAACACTGTAAAAAACTACACTGCCACATGTTTTCCAGATACTAATGCGCCAAGTGTCAATGGTCTAAAGATCAATAGTACTTTTGATCTTGATTTAGATCTTAATATCAATAGTTCTGCTGTTGTGAATATAAGTTTATACAGTGAAGATAATGACTCAAACGGGATATGGACACCAACCAAAAATCAATCCTTGGTTGCAGGAGTAAATAATATTCAAGAATGGATAGCACCATTTCAATTTGATAATGGTATTGGAAAAGCTACTGTATATTTTAATATAGACAGAAATAACTCAAGCGCACTGAATCCTGTCCTAATAACAGTTATTGATGCGAATACCTCTACTGATTGGATGAGCGACTCTGGCTCTCCTGAAAATTTTAACGGTGCAATACTAAACACTAATAAAAGTTTTGTTTATGGTAAAACAAATGCACCCAAACAAATTTTTATAGGCGATACAGGAACAGGACTAATCTACTATGAGGTTTTTTGTAATAAAACTGATGGCAGTGCAACAGTATGTGATAAAACACTACTTCCAAACGGTAGTACATCTCAAAATACTGATGACCCAAGATGGTTTAAGAATACATCTCACAGCCCTACAAATTCAGGAGTTGTTGGAAAAATTATCCACAAAGGAGGAACTGGTGCAGCCAGTGATACAGTAGATGCATCCAATACAACAGGAACAAATCCAGATAATACAACTCTTTCATACGATAAAAGTAAAGGCTATCCATATAAAACTACAATGGAAAACAATGCTTCTCGCTGGCTTATTTATAATATGTATAATGCCTCTGCAACAAAAAATAATTTTGAAGTAGAGTTCCAAAGTTTAGAGTCTGATTGGACAGGTATTAAAGATACTAACAATACAGCAGTTGGACGAGGTGCTTTTTGGACAAATAAAAGGCTGGATTGGTAATGCTTAAGCTTAAAGATGCATTCACTCTGATTGAGCTTATTTTTGCTATAGTTATCATAGGTATTGCTGTCTTATCTTTACCTACAATTTCTCAAGTTATCTCCAGAGGAAGTGAAAATAGTTTGCTTCAAGAAGCTGTTTTTATTGCCTTCTCTGAGATTACCAAAGTAACCTCTTCTGCTTGGGATGAAAATAGCAGAATAGGCAATGATGACTATGAGCATATCATTTATATAAACGATGCCGAAGCTACTGCTTCCCTTGCAAATGATCTGCAAGGGAGATCTGGAAATGTAAAAATTCTTTACAATACTAATAACAGTAGGGCTATCCGTCCAACTACCCTTGGTTCTGAGACTGGAGAAACAAGAGAAGATGATGTTGACGACTATATAACGACAGCAGCAAATGCCACAGGAAGTGTAGGTAGTTCCACGGGGTATAAATTTCAGTATAAAAAAGATATTAATGTTTCTGCTTCTGGCTCGTTTGGTACTCTTGGGAACAATTCCAACATAAAAAAAATACAAATTAATATAAATAATACTTCAAATAATCTTCTTGTGAGTTTTTATGTCTATGCCACCAATAGCGGAAGTGTTGCAAGCCACCCATGGAGGACTTTAGAATGAAACGCGGTGCTTTTACTATGATAGAACTTGTTTTTGTCATAGTAGTCATGGGAATAATAGGAAAGTTTGGAGTTGAGTTTTTAGCGCAAACCTACAGAACATTTATCCACGCAAAGATAAATAATGAACTCCACACCAATAGTGCAAATGCACTCCAACTTATCGCTAAAAGGTTGGAATATCGTATCACACCTTCAACGATAAAAAGAGTAGGCACAGGTGCATTTGTTGGAGCTACAGAAGTTGTAGAAAACCCTGATGACTATAATGTTTTAGAGTGGATAGGATATGACAGTGACGGTTTTAGAGGCACTACAACCCCTCTTTGGAGTGGTATTATCGATCTGGATCCTTCACTCACAACTAAAGATACGCTCAAATCTGTAGATACAGATACAGAGTCATTGGATACGCTTATAGATACTCTATCCAATACTGCTTCG
>Ga0154590_1094_pt1 | contig 48970 bp, 50 predicted proteins | sample RifGroF2_FD_116019 | JGI IMG/M metagenome (GOLD analysis project Ga0154590, IMG submission 116019) | Sulfurimonas sp. GWF2_37_8 | reverse complement strand
TTCTACTTTTGGTCCTGCTGCTGAGTAGTTAAACTCACTATTTTCATTCTCATACTTTTTAAAGTTTTCTATAAACATCGCTGCTAATTTATCTCTAGTCTTGTCAAAAAGATCTTTATCCTCCCACGCATCACGAGGATTCAGAACAGATGGACTTATCTCACCAAGAGATTTTGGCACCTGAAGTCTAAATGTTTTTGTCGTGTTAAACTCACAGTTATTTATGCTTCCATCTAAAATAGCATTGATACAAGCACGTGTGTTTTTGATACTCATACGTTTTCCAACACCATAAACGCCACCACTCCAGCCAGTGTTTACAAGATAAACATTTACATTATGTCCATCAATCTTTTCGCCTAAAAGTTTTGCATAAACAGTAGGATGAAGAGGCAAAAAAGCTTCACCAAAACATGAGCTAAATGTTGCAACCGGCTCAGTAATACCACGCTCTGTTCCAGCCACTTTTGCAGTATAACCACTCAAAAAGTAGTACATTGCTTGCTCTTTAGAAAGTTTTGAAACTGGAGGCAATACACCAAACGCATCCGCTGTAAGGAAAATGATATTTTCAGGATGACCAGCCATCAGACTTGGTTGATGATTTTCTATGTGTTCTATCGGGTAAGAAACACGAGTATTTTCAGTTTTTGAAGCATCTTCATAGGCTACTTCTCCATCTTCTGAGATGACTACATTTTCAAGAAGCGCCCCTTTTTTGATGGCACCATAGATCTCAGGCTCACTGCTTGCATCAAGATTGATAACCTTCGCATAGCATCCACCTTCAAAGTTGAAAACGCCATGCTCATCCCAGCCATGCTCATCATCACCGATAAGAGCGCGATGTGGATCTGTAGAGAGTGTAGTTTTTCCTGTTCCACTCAAACCAAAGAAAAGCGCTGTATCACCTTCTTTGCCAACATTTGCAGAACAGTGCATAGGCAACTTGCCCTCAAGCGGCAACCAGTAGTTCATCATTGAAAAAATCCCTTTTTTCATCTCACCACCGTACCATGTACCACCGATAATCGCCATATTATTTTCAACATCAAAAAGTACAAAAACTTCAGAATGAAGTCCATGTTCTTTCCATTTTGTATTGACTGCTTTGCAAGCATTTAATACCGTAAAATCAGACTTGAAAACTTCTAGCTCAACGTCTGTAGGACGGATAAACATATTTTTTACAAAATGTGACTGCCATGCTATTTCTGACACAAAACGTACAGATTTTTTTGAAGCTACACTTGAGCCACAAAAAACGTCTGTAATATAGAGATCTTTATTAGAAAGTTGTTCCTGCGCTACAAGTAAGAGTTCTTGAAAGATTTTAGCATCTACTTTTTGATTTACATCACCCCAAGCTATATATTTGTTTGATGGATCACGATCAACAAAATACTTGTCTTTTGGGCTACGCCCCGTAAAAATACCCGTGTCAACAGTTGTTGCACCCTTGTTTGTAAGGGCACATTCACCATTATTAAGCTCATGCTGAATCAACGCATCATAATCAAGATTATGATAAACCTTTCCAACATTTTTTAATCCTAACTCTTCAAAATCAGTTAAATTCATAGTTCGCCTTGTGGTGCTTTTTAAATGCTCAAAAAAAGTATTTAATGTTGGAATTATACACTTAGTACACCTAAATTATATATAAAAATATGGAGCTATTTCTCAAATAAAGGAACAAAAATTCGTTTAAGTTTTTTTTGGTAGAATTCTTCTTTTATTTACCGGTCGCGTAACTCAGTGGTAGAGTGCTTCCTCGACAAGGAAGTGGTCAACAGTTCGAATCTGTTCGTGACCACCACTACTCAGATATCAAAATCTCACCTATTTATCTCCAGAGCTTTACGCACACAAGACTCAAGCGATGTTGTTTGTGCAACATGAGCGCTAATATAAGAGGGGAATCTTTTGGCAGTTGTTTCCCCGATAGCGACAGCTTTATAACTCTCATCCCACTGCGAATTTTGCAAAAAACATTTAATTGTCGAAGGAGAAGAAAATATAATAGTTGCATTTTTTGGCAACACTATTTTTTCTCTGTAATTTTTACAAACCGTCTCATAGATTGCTTCTACATCACATATTACTGCGTTTTCATTGAGTATTTTTATCAAATCCGACACAATTTCCTTAGCTCCAAGATAGAGCACTTTTTTACCTTGCAACAGAGGTATAAGTTCATGTGCAAAACTATTTCCGTGGTTACTTTTGCCTACAAAACGAAGATTTCCCTTGAGGCTCTTCACTATTTTTGCTGTTTGGGTAGAGATCGCATAAGCAGGTTTGTTTTTCCACTCTACATCTAGCTCATTGATAGCATAAAGTGCATTTTTTGACGTAAAAATAAGTGCGTCATAGGATGCAAAGTCTATTTTTTTATAAAGAGGTTTTATCTCAAACATTGGCAGATTTTTTGCATACTTGACTTTTTTATCACTCAAAATATAAATGTTTTTATTTTTATATTTCATATCACTATAAATTGAATGTATAAAACGTTTGATGCTTGAAAACAAAGAGGTATCAGAAGTGAGAACAACATTTTTTTTCATATCGATTTGATATTTTATACCCTTGTTTTGCAAAAGGTTTGTAATACTTACAAGCTCCATACTATAGTAAGAACTTGGTTGCTCCATATCAATATAAAGCGTATTTACACTCACATCATATTCGTAATAAATCAAGTTTAATGGTTCAAATAAATTTGTGTAATTTTTCATAACTTGTATAATAACATGTAATTGTCAAATATGTCCGTATCCCCAAATGATTCCTTACTCTTGCTCACATTTCCTAAACTGCGTAACATAGCAACAGTGATATTCCAGAGAAAAATATCGTAATCGACGAAAACGATTCGGTTTACACTTGAACCTAATTTGTGCTTTGATAAATTTTGATTGTGGATTTAAAGTCGTTTAATGGATTATGAAAAAAGTCTAATACAGCTCAGCTTCCCATTAGAGAAGGTACCCTACGGGTATTTCATCGCTACGCTCTCAGGGCACATGCCTATTTGGGAAATAAAACTATTGCAGATGCTATGATTGACAGACTCATTCACTCTGCACATCAAATTGAATTAAAGGGGGAATCTATGCGAAAATTAATGGCAAAATCATAAATTTACTTGTACACCTGTACTACAATCTCTTAAGAATACTTTTTTATCCTGCAACTTGTCCAAGTGTGTATGTATTTGCAAAATTTAACCAACTATCCATTTCATCTTCTTTTTATTCAATAACAATAAAACCGACTTTTTGATTTACGTGACAACCATTGCAAACATTTTTTATAGTATCAAAAGCAGTATTGATTTTCGTTTTATCTCTGCTATTGAGAACATCTGAAAATTCTGAATATACACTTTTAAGAAAAAAATCATCTGCTGATTCTTTACGTGCGGGTCTTCTCACGGTGCCATTATCAATGGCTGTTTTAATTTTGTTCCAATGGTACATTGCCAAATCGTATTCGCTCTTGTCAATAGCTTTTTTTGTAGCTTCATATCTATATCCAACTTCCATCATTACTGTATCAAAACCACGAAATTGTTTTTGAATTTCTTGAAATTTTGCCTTATCTTCTTTGATGTTCATAAGCCACTCAGATGAAGTAGAGTAGGAAGCTCCAAACATATTTATCCAAACTAGAACACTTAGTACCACAAGTTTCATTATAAAATCCCTCCCATCATCAATACACCAATCAACAGCAATAAGCCTGAAATGATGTATCGAATAAACTCTATTGTAATCTTTTTTAATATTTTCGCCCCAAAATAAGAGCCAACGAAAGCACTTATTGTGGCACTGAGAACGACTATCCAGTCAATCGAAACAGCATTTGAGCCTATGGTGCTGCCATAGACTAAAAGTCTGCTTGAGTCAACCATGACCGCGACCATTACGCCACTTGCAACAAAAGCTTCTTTGCTCAAACCGATTTTAATTAAAAACATACTTCTAAATGCTCCCTGATGCCCAGATAAACCACCAAAAAAGCCACTTATCGCTCCTCCAAGCGGAAGATATTTTGTATCTACACTCATTGAGGCAAATTTTGGCAAAAGTTCCAAAATCACAAATACAACAATGACGATTCCTACTACAAATTTAATAGGCACAATTGTTGCACTTAGTCCAAATAATTCGTATGTAAAAACAAAAGATGCACGCATTAAATACTCTAAAAATAGCGCTCCAATAAAGGCAAATATAACTGCAGGAATTCCAAATTTTATGAGCACCATCTTGTTAGCTTCTTTGCCGAGCAAGCCGACTTTAAAAATGTTGTTCGCAAAATGAACAATGGCGGTCATGGCTATAGCTACATCAATGGGTAGAAAAATAGCCACAAAGGGCATAAGCAAAGTACCAAGACCAAAGCCTGAAAACAGAGTTAAAAACGAAGCCATCAACGCAACAAACGAAATAATAAAAATTTCCATACTCTCTCCTGAGAAATTAAATGTAACTTAATTAATGTATTATATAAAAATAACCAAGAAATAATCGATGGCTTGCCTTGTGCTTTAGAGATAGCTCGTTATAAGTCTTTTTAAGGAACAGCTTTCTTTGCATTTTAAAAACTAAAAATATGGCGAAGGAGTATTTCCATGAATAAAAATCTAACAACATTTGATGTAGCACATTACTTAGATTCAAAAGAGATGATTGCTGAATATCTTTCACAAGTTTTAAGTGATGGCGATATGGATGAACTTTTACTAGCCATAGGTAACATTGCAAAAGCAAAAGGTACGACGCAGATTGCAAAAGATACTGGGCTTGGTCGTGAGAGTTTGTATAAAACTTTTGCCAAGGGTTCTAAACCGAAGTTTGAAACAGTTATGAAAGTTCTCAATTCATTTGGTGTAAAACTTCAAGCTACGGTTTAAATGACCATTCACCTTTAAAAGTGCATTTCCACATTTTACAATACCTTATATTGGAAATAAACTTAGATTGTGAAAAGTCAATTATTCCAAAGAAAGAGCATTTGCACACACTACTGCGCTGCTAAATGCCCACTGAAAGTTATATCCGCCGAGCTCTCCTGTCACATCAACAACTTCACCTATAAAGTAGAGATTTGAAACATCAAGTGCTTCAAGCGTATAACGGTTGAGCTCATGAGAGAGCACGCCTCCACGGCTTGCTTCTGCTTTTGTAAAACCAAAATTTCCAGCCGGAGAAAAACTATAATCATGGATTTTGCTGAGTTTTTCTAAAGCAGTTTTAGTTAGTTTTTTGCATTCTATATCTTCTATATCCAAAGCTTTGAGCAACTCTTTTGAGAGGCGTTTGGGTAAAGGTATGGCTGAACTGAGAAATTTTTTATTTCCTTCTATGAGTTTGAAGATATTTTGCTGTGGCAAGAAATCGATGCTCATGTTGCCTTTTTGCCAATAAAGCGAAGCGGATAAAACGACAGGTCCACTGATGCCTTTATGTGCAAAAAGCATCTCTTCTTTAAGTACCTTTTCAGCCACTGTTATCTGCACGTAACAGCTAAGTCCACTCAACTCTTTCATCCAAAACTGCTCTTTTTGAAGCGTCATACCCACAAGTGCCGGAGAAAACTCTTTGACTTTTAAGCCAAAACTTTTTGCGATATCCAGACCTATTTCGCTTGCACCTATACTTTTATAACTTTTGCCGCCCGTTGCAACAACTACTTTTTTAGCGTAAAGTGTGTCATGAGCGATTTGAAGTTCAAAAAGTTCATCTCTTTTTTTCACACTTTTTATCTCTGCATTTAGCAGAAGTTCGCAGTGGTACGTTTTGGCTTTTAGAAGATCGATAATCTCATCTGCACTGCGTTTACAAAAGTAATAACGCTCTTTTCGTATCTCAGGTTCGACTGCGTTTTGTTCCAAAAACGCAAGTAAATCTTCTTTCGAAAAAACACTCAGGGCGTATCCGACAAGCTCACTATCACCATCAAAGTTTGCTTCGCTTACCTGCACATTTGCTATATTACATTTGCCACCACCGGATATTTTCAGTTTTTTGGCAACTTTTTCATTGCCCTCAACTATGGCAACATGCAATCTTTTATCCAAATGCGCCGCACACATAAGTCCGCTTGCACCTGCTCCAAGTATTAAAACATCATATATTTTCATGGTGCAATTATAGCTTATAATTCCCTGATACCTAGAGATAAAAACTTAGTCCTTCGGTATAGAATTAGATATAATATCATTTCAATTTCACCTATATAAAGTAGCACATATGAACAATAAACTCCATATAGTATCCCTTGGTTGTACGAAAAATCTTGTCGATACCGAAGTAATGATGGGAAAACTTAAAAACTTTGAACTCACAGACGATAGCCAAAACGCAGATGTTATCATCGTAAATACTTGTGGTTTTATCGACGCAGCAAAACAAGAGTCCATCAATACCATCTTAAATCTTCACGAAGCAAGAAAAGAGGACTCTCTTTTGGTTATGGCAGGCTGTTTGAGCGAACGCTATAAAGAAGAACTCGCCGCTGATATGCCTGAAGTGGATATCTTTACGGGCGTGGGTGATTATGACCATATCGACGAACTTCTTGCCGAAAAAAAGAGCCGCTTTTCTGAGCAGGTCTATCTGATCGACGGAGCAGAGAGAGTTGTGACGGGTTCTTCCTATCACGCTTATATTAAACTCTCAGAAGGGTGCAACCAGACTTGCAGCTTTTGCGCTATTCCTTCATTTAAAGGCAAACTCAATTCCAGAACTCTTGATTCTGTAGCTAAAGAGGTTGAAGGGCTTGTGGCAAAAGGTTATTATGACTTTAGTTTTGTCTCTCAGGACAGCTCTTCGTATCTTCGTGACCAAAATATCAAAGATGGTCTCAGTCTGCTTATCCAGCGTATCGAACCCATAGAAGGTGTGAAATCTGCTAGAATCCTTTATCTTTATCCATCTACAACGAGTATGGCACTGCTCAAAAACATCGCAAAAAGCACCATCTTTCACAACTATTTTGACATGCCTATTCAACACATAAATGATGATATGCTGCGTTTGATGAAACGCGGTTTTGGGAAAGAAAAAACACTCGAACTTCTAAACTTTATGCGCGCACTTCCAAACTCTTTTGTGCGAACAAGTTTTATTGTCGGGCATCCAAATGAAACGCAAGAGATGTTTGATGAAATGTGTGAGTTTGCCGCATCTTTTGGTTTTGACCGCATCAATGTTTTCTCTTATTCTGATGAAGAGACGACACCAGCTTATGACATGAGTGACAAAATCTCTGCAAAACTCATCGAAAAACGCGCAAAGATTTTAGGTGCTATCGCTGCTGCATGTGCGCAAAAGTCTCTTGAAACTGAAGTAGGCAATGCAATAGAGCTTGTCATAGATAGTGAGAGTGATGAACATGAATATCTCCTGAGTGCGCGAAAACTTCTCTGGGCGCCAGATATAGACGGTGAGATTTATGTCAATGACCATACAGGCGAAGAAGAGCTGCGTTTTGGTCTTATCTACAAAGCAAAAGTGACGGAACTTATCGGTAATATTTTGACGGCAACCGTGGATAATGCTTAAACCCGCTACACTCGAAAAACTACAAAATAAAAAAAATCTCCTTGCATTTTCTGCGGGAGTAGATTCAACAACTCTTCTTTTTTTACTTTTAGAAAATGATATCAAGTTTGATATTGCTATCGTGGACTATGGTCTGCGCGAACAAAGTAAAGAAGAAGTGACTTACGCAAAAGAGTTGGCGCAAACTTATGACCTCACCTGCCACACCTATCAAGCCAAAAAAATCCAAAAAAACTTTGAAGCCCATGCGCGCGAAATTCGCTATAACTTTTTTAATGCACTTATACAAAAACACCACTATCAAAACCTTCTCACAGCGCATCATCTTGGCGATAGGTTTGAGTGGATGCTTATGCAGTTTTGTAAAGGTGCAGGTTGTGCTGAGATGGCGGGAATGCGAGAGCATGAGGAGCGCACAGGATATACACTTGTGCGACCACTTTTACATCTTGATAAACAAGAATTTTTTGTCTATCTTGATACACATAAGCGCAAATATTTTCTCGATGCAAGCAACCAAGATAAAACGATTAAACGCAACTATTTCAGACACAACTTCACTAACCCACTCATGCAAGAACATCTCGAAGGCATCAAAAAAAGTTTTGCTTATCTTGAGGCAGATTTTGATTCACTTATAAAAACACTCAAGATAGAAAAAATTGGAACACTGGCATATTTTAGCTCATGTGAAGATAAACGCAGTGATATCTATGCCATCGACAAATATCTCAAAACGCAGGGTTACATGGCAAGTGCAAACGAAAGAAGTCTGCTCAAAAAAAAAGAAACACTTGTTCTAGGCAGAAAATTTCTTGTAAGTAGATGTCAAAAGTTTATTTTTATCACTGCGTTTCAGTGCAGTCAAATTGTTTTGCCAAAAGAGTTTAAAGAGTCTTGCAGAAAACTCAAAATAGAGCCAAAACTACGCCCTTTTCTTTATGAAAACGCAGCAGTTTTTGACCGTGTCAAAGAACTACTCTTCACCCTCTAATTCACTAACATTGAGATCTTCTTTCTCTGGCTTTTTCTCTGCAGCATAAACACGCATCGTAAAAGAAGATTTTATCAAATCTCCATCACGCACGAAATGTATAGGAAAATTGATCCCAATAACCCACTCACTTTTATTGATAGCATCCAAAAAGTCATAAAAACTTTGCGGTGAATGTATATGTGAAGTTGTTTTGACCTCATACACACTAAATGTCTCTTCATCCGCCATTTTTTCTTTTTGAGCGATTATCAAAGTTTGAAAATGCTCTTTATGCAATTTTTCAAAGCGTTCTATGTTAAATGGGCTCTTAAGTGCTTCAATAACATGACGGTTGTCAGCTTGAAGCTGCTTATAAACTTCAAGTGTTTCGTCATGAAAATTTTGGTACTTAGTAAGTTCTTTATTCTCTTTTTGCAGTTCAACTCTATGTTCTCTGTATTTTTTTCCCTCAGGAATCAAAACCAAAAATGAGAAAAGTACAACAAAAAGCAAAAGAATAGTTGAGAGTGTGATAAGATAGATGCTTTGACGTGAGATTTTAATTTTCATCTTCACCCTCTTTTTCTAGTGCTTTTTCCTCTGTTATATCTGTTATGTTATTCTCAAAACTATCATCCTCGATATAATTTGTAGAGACAAAACGCAGCCATCCATTTGAAAGTGGATAAAAACTGCTGTAAGTCTTATGAAAGATAGAACGCAAAGGCGCCTGAAGCATAAAATTATAGATATCTTTATTTGGAGTAATTCCGTGAAGTATGAGACCGTTTTCAAGTAAAGATGCTTCTGAGAGGGTGATTCTTTGGGGAATCAGGTCAAAAAGGTTTGTAATAGAATCTTTTAACACACTATTTTGCGTCGTAATTCTCTCTCCCAAAAGTGACTCTTTGTTGATAAGCGCAATCTGTGCTTTCATCTCTTCAATAGCTTCGCCTAAATCAAATCTTTTTTCTATCATTTCAGCTTTTTGACTTTGGAAACTAAAATCTTTAAAAGATAAAAATCCATAAGTCAAAAAAAGCATCCCCAGAGTTATTATAAAAAAAATTAACGCAAGTTTGAGTTCTGGCGTAAAAATAGACTTTTTTCTTGGTTTTGTGTAACTGTATCTCATGAATTTAATTCCGCTTTAGCTAGTTCACAGACCTGTTGTGCCAAATCAATTTTTCTTACATACACACTTAAAAACATCTCTTCTTCAAGGTAGCGTTTGAGATCTTGACTAACACCAGAACCATCGGCAATATAGACACTTTCTATAAAAATACTTTTATATTTATCCTCTAAATAAAAGCGTTTTACAGAGCTTTGTATTAGTAAAAATCGTTGAAAATCTTCATTAAAGCCTTCACTTAAAGTGCCTTTTGACTCTTGGATTTGGTCTTGATAGAACTCTTCTTCTAAGTCTTGTGAATCAGCAAACTCATCTATCTCTTCAAGTGCGTCAAGGTCTGCAATATCTGCGAAATCATCTAAAAACTCCAGCTCGTCGATAGGATTTATTTCCTCTAAATCAATCCCTTCATCAAGATAGGAGTGAAGTTCTTCCGCTTTTTCATCATACACTAAAAGTGCTTCTTCATCTCTGCGTTTTTGTACATCCATATGTCTTGCAAAAAGCAATTCAGACTTATCAAAAACAGCCAAAGAGAGATATTTTTCCTCTACGAGAATAAACATAGCCAAATGCGAATCTATTTTATCTTTAAAAAATTCAGCCAACATCACAAAAGGAGAAAATACAAAATCTATCCCTATTGGCTTATAGGTTTTTTCTAGTGCATACAAATCTTCCCGTGATGTAAAATAGCTCCATTTTTCCTTAAAACATCGGTGTTCTGAAGAGGTAACGTCATGAAAAATACCGATTTGATTTTTTGAGCAGGTTGGTATCGCGCCCTGAGCAGAAGATGTATCGAGAATCGAGATATAATAAAATGGAGACTCATTGGTATATTCCAAAATAAAGTCAAGCATTTTTTCATTGATAGATTTTGTAGTAAATGTCTCTTCGATATTTTTTATAATATTTTTATTTGAGAAAAGCTCAATATATACAGTAGTCTCTGAACGCTTGAGAATAATATTTACAAATACTTTAAGATATAAAGACCCAAACACTACTCACCCGCTCCACAAAGAGGATGTGCTTTACTGTAATTTTGTTGTTTCAATGCACTGCCTAATTTTGTATATATTTGCGTTGTAGCCATGGATGAGTGACCTAGCAACTCGCTTACATCCACTATAGGCGCTCCGCTGTTAAGAAGTGCAGTAGCATACGAATGACGCAGTTGGTGGGGAGTAACTTTAAGGGCAACCCTCTCAAAGACTTTAATAACGATATATCTTAGACTATTTTCGCTTAATTTTCCTCTATTTTTTTCAAAAAGAAATTTTTTAGGGGTGCTGCTTTGCAAATAACTCTCTATCAAAGCTTTCGTACCTGCAAGAAGAGGAATATCTCTTTGTTTGTTCCCCTTCCCTATGACGCGCACCCATTCAGCGGAAATATCGCTTATTTTCATATTGGCAAGTTCTGAGATACGCAAGCCCAAAGTATAAAGCATCACAACCACCAAACGCTCCTCTACTTGCGTATGTTCTAGTGCTTGCATGATGTGCTCATGTGAGATAGGTTTTGGCAATGTTTTAGCGATTTTGACACTTGAATCTGCTTTGAGAACAACAAAGAAACCATTGTCATTAAGATACTCTACAAAACTTCTGATAGCACTGAGTTTTTTGGAAATCGTTTTTGCGTTTAAGTGCGCTATTTTGATTCGGTAAGGCATGAGATTAAAGAGGGTGTGTTCTTCTTCTTGGAGTATTTCTATACAAGCTAGTGCCTCTTTTATAGAGGCATCATAACTCTCAAGAGTGAGATCTGAGTAACCTTTAAAGCTTTCAAGGAACTCCAGAAAAGCGATCCTTTGTCTATCGAGTAACTTTTTCAAGAAGTTTCTCAAATTTATGATGGTACTCAGAAGCCTCTTGAACTAAGTTCTCATCTGTTATCACACTCGGAGCAAGCTTGATGTATTCTGCAACCATAATCTCACACATAGTTCTTATTTTTGCTGTATCCGCATCCGAAATATTTTCATGTGTTGCTATTATATTGATAGCAGCCATATATTTTTCGCCCATCTCGATATAAGAAGCATATTTAAGTGCTGTTATCGTTTGCGCCATAATTGTGGATGCCATTCTATTATAAACATCCATACTAAACGCCTCTTTGGCTAATACAAGCGCTTCTTTATAATTGCCCATCTCAAAAAAATATTTTGCTTGGAGTGACTTTTGATAGGAGGGGTGTACAAGAACATAAATGCCCATGATAAAAAGGAAAGCAAGTGCTAAAAGAAGAAACAGTGTTTTAGTATTCATGTCGTAACAACCCCTCTTTTATAACTATCCTTGCCTCTTCTAGCTCCATTTCACTTACGTCCAACATATCAGATGTAAAATAATGCAGTGTGCCAAAAGGCTTGGGTATAGTAAATTTATCCCAACTTCTCAAGCGCCAGAACTTTGTCGGTTTGATCTCCACAAGAACAATTTTCGCCTTTGTTTTTTGTGCCATAACTATTATACCATCTGCAACTTCATGACGCGGACCTTTTGGTCCATCGGGTGTTATGCCGATATCATAACCCTCTTTTATCGTCTTGATGGCTTCTATCAAAACACGCACTGCGTTTCTGTTTGTAGAGCCTGCTATCGTGCCTAAGCCGAAATATTGTATCGTTTTGGAAATAAGTGCTCCATCAAAATGGCTTGAAATAAGAACTTTCGCATGAGGACTCTTTCGATAGTGTGCATAGAGATACGGAAGCATAAGCAGCTCACCATGCCAACAGGCAAAGATTATAGGTTCATTACTCAGCTCTTTTGGAACATGAAACTCTTTTTTGTTTGTAAGATATAAAAAACGGATAAGAAGTGCACCTATGAGAGGTAAAAAAAACAGAGCAAGTGAGCGGGAAAGATTTTTAAGCAAGAATCTCACCCGTTAGGATAGTACGACCGATAGAGGTGATTTTTACATCTCTAAACTGACCCAAAAGTTCATCCGAACCTTTGACTTTGATGAGAAGATTGTTGTCACTTCTCCCTGCGACAAAACCGCCTTGATTGAGTGCCTCAAAATAAACTCTAAAAGTTTTTCCAAGTTGTTGGGCATTTTTCGCGTCCAGTATTTCGTTATGTAAAGCCTGTAAATAACTAAGTCTCTCTGAAGCCACTTCTTCATCAACACTATTTGTAAAATGCTCGGCTTCTGTTTCAGGGCGTGGGGAGTATTTAAAGGAGAAAATCTGATCAAACTTCACTTGTTCTACCACATCGACACTCTGGGCAAAGTCCTCATCACTCTCACCAGGAAACGCAACGATGATATCCGTGCTTATTGTTGCTTCTGGACACTCTTGTCTAAGCTTAGCGACACGATTTAAAAACCACTCTTTCGTGTAGCCGCGTTTCATATCTTTTAGAACTTTACTAGAACCACTTTGAAGTGGCATATGCATAGATTTACAAATTTTAGGATTTTTGGCGAACTCTTCTATAAATTCATCATCCATATGAAAAGGGTGAGGAGAGGTAAAACGGATACGCTCAAGTTTTTCTATCTTACTAAGGCGGCGAAGTAACTCTGTGAAATTTACTTTTTCATGTACACCTGAAAAACGACGACCATAGTTATTGACATTTTGCCCCAAAAGAAAAATCTCTTTTGCCCCTGCATTTACAATTTTTTGTGCTTCTTGGATGATAAGTGCATCAGGGATAGATATCTCTTCACCCCGAGTTTTTGGAACAATACAGAAGGTGCACGCTTTATCACATCCTATAGAGATGTTGATAAAACCTTTGTAAGGAGATGTACGAAAATCTTTAAACGCAAACTCACTCTCATCATAGTTGATATCTATCTCTACAGCTCTTTCTTTGTGCAAAACTTCTGTGATTTTGGAGACGTTTCGAGCCCCTAAAACAAAACTCACATAAGGTGCGCGTTTTATGATTTCACTGCCTAGATGTGAAGCGGTACAACCACAAACACCTATTTTTGCACCCTCTTTTTTCTTTTTGTAAAAGACACCTAACTCTGAAAAAAGTTTTTGAACTGGTTTTTCTCTTACTGAACAGGTATTTATAAGAATCAGGTCGGCTTCTTTGAAATCATCGGTCGTCTCGTAACCTTCTTTTTCTTTTAGCTCCGCTATCATGTGCTCCGAATCCCGTGAATTCATCGCACACCCCAAAGTCTCTATAAATAACTTTTTACTCATAAAACTCTCTTTAGCTTACGATATGAACTTGGTACATATATTCATTGTCTGAAAGACCATATTTCACTTCATTCATATAAAAACTTTTGCCTTTTGCTTCAAAATAATCTTGAAGTTCAAGTAAATCTTTGTGAGAGTTTTCTCTGTCAAAATAAAAAATAACACTATTTTCTTTTGCAACACTTGCCTCAATTTTTGCGAGTTCTGCTTTTTTTGGCTTTGCGTTTATCTCTGTTCTTGCAAATTTTAAATCCATTTTCGATCCTTATCTCTAATATAAAAAGTTTTGCATTATAGTAAAAATGTACTAAAAGGTGCATTAAAGATGTTTTTAGCACTTTTTGCGTATAATTTGTGACTTCATAAGAAATCCCCAAACAACAGATTTTATTTTTTGTGAAACGACCTTTATAAAGGAAATAATAATGGAAAAAATTTTAGATATTGCAGAAGCAATCGCACATGAAAAAGGGCTAAGTCAAGAGAGCGTTCTAACCGCACTCAAAACTGCTTTTGTACAAACAGCCAAAAGAGTAATCAATCATAGATTTGCTTTTGAAGCACAGATAGACAAACAGAGTAAAAAAGTAAAAATAATTCAAATCATTACCGTTGTTGCGGATGATGATACCAAACTTCAAGATGAAGAGAGTGCACCTGCGTATATCTCAATCACAGAAGCAAGAGAATATGATGATCAGGTAGATCTTGGCGATCAGCTTCAGATTGACCACAATATAGAAGATTATGGAAGAACGGCAGCTTCACAACTCCACCGTGAGATAGAGTACCACATCCAAAGACTTGTAGAAGATGAACTTTTCAACAAATACAAATCCAAAATCGGTGTGCTGGTTTCTGGACGCGTTACCCGTGTTGATAACCAAAACGCAACGTATATTGAAGTAGATGAAGTGCGTGCTGTCCTTCCTATGAAAAACCGTATCAAAGGTGAGACATTTAAAGTAGGTGATCACATCAAAGCGGTTGTACGTCGTGTTGGTATGGACAAAGAAAATGGTATCCAAATAGAACTCTCACGCACTTCACCAAAGTTTTTGGAAGAGCTTTTGGCTCTTGAAGTTCCTGAAATTGCTGATGGTGCGGTAATCATAGAAAAATGTGCCCGCATCCCTGGTGAGCGTGCAAAAGTAGCACTTATAAGTACCCACCCTCAAGTTGATGCCGTAGGTGCAACGGTTGGTGTCAGAGGTGTCCGTATAAATGCAGTTAGCCAAGAACTTATCGGTGAGAACATCGACTGTATCGAATATTCAAGTATTGCAGAACTATTTGTCTCACGCGTCATGAGCCCTGCTATCATCTCACATGTAGAGATCGTAAAAAATGACAAAGGTGAAAATGAAAAGGCTATCATTACCCTTCCTGCTGATCAAAAGTCAAAAGCTATCGGAAAAAGCGGTATCAACATCCGTCTTGCTTCTATGCTCACAGGTCTTCAGATAGAACTCAATGAAACCAATGAAAAAACAAATGAAAACGGACAAAAAGAAGAAACAAAAGACGGTGTTGACGCACTTGAGGCGTTATTTAGTTAAATAGTCCGCAAAAGGAATAAAATCCCTTTTACTTCTTCGCTTAAGCTGCTGTGTTATCTAAAGCTTGCCTCTTTCGAGGCAAACCCATCACTCACATACCACTTTATTCAACATTGAATTTTTCTAGCTGCGTTTCATATATGGATTTAAACGCAGCAAAATCACATCCGCTATCATATTTCCAAGCAGTGTCAAAAACGCAGTTATCATCAGAGTACCCATGATAATGGGGTAATCTCTGCTAAGTGCGCTCATAAAGAAAAGTTGCCCCATTCCCTCGATACCAAAAATAGACTCTAAAATAACACTTCCGCCAATAAGCCCTGGCAAAGACAAACCCAAAAGGGTGATGATTGGCGGTAAAAGATTTGGCAAGATGTAAAAACGCAGTAAATCTTTTTGCCCCAATCCACGAGAGAGTGCAAAATAGTAATAATCACTCTTTAAAATCTCTAAGGTAAGCGAACGGATGTAGATTATCATACTCCCAAGACCTACAAAAATCATAACAGATATTGGAAGAGTCAAATGCCAAGCCATATCTATATAATTTGCTAAACCTGTTTTTTCTTCTATGGAGTGAAGTCCTGAGATAGGAAATAGGTCGAAGTTGACACTCAAAAGTATAATGAAAATAAGTGCAAGATAAAACGAAGGCATAGAAAAAGAGACCAAAGAGATTTGACGGATGATGTAATCAGATTTTTTCTCATAATTCAGTGCAGCTTTTATGCCAAGATATAAAGACAAAACAAAGACAGATATAAGTGCTATAAAATTCATCACAAGTGTGACAGGAATACGTTTAAGTATTTCAGAACTAACATCTTGACCTGAAACAAAGGATACTCCAAAATTAAGAGTGAGTATATTTATAACCCAGTCAAAATATTGTTGCGAAAGTGTCTTATCTAAACCATAGACAGCCTTGAGTTGTTCTATCGCTTCTTTTGTCATGTTTGGATTGAGTTCGCCCGCTCCAAAAAAACTGTTTGGTGCTGCGTGAATTGCTAAAAATGAGATAAGCGAAATAAGAAATAGCATAAAGCTTATGTAAAAAAATTTTTGAAGTAAATGTGTCATGGGGAAAGTATAGCAAAAATGAATTTTTTATCCCCTAAAACAGGAAAAAGGGGATAAAAATCAGGAGAAATTGTCAGCTCCTATAAAAATTAGAAGCTTGTTCCGATTGTTCCGATAATGTTATCTTCAGAATCTGCTCCATCTGTGAAATAATCCATAGCTGTGTACGCAAGAGTAAAATCAAATTTACCAAATGATTTAGAAAGACCTACTGAGTAGTATTTACCAACACCATTATCATCGCCGTCTTTTCCGTAAACACCATATGCTGCATCAAGTGAAATTTCTACTGGAAGCGGTACTGAAATTGTTCCTTCCATATTGTCTGGCGCATCAAAATCATCAGTTTTTATACCATTAGAATATTTTGCTCCAATAGAAAATATTTCAAAATCATAACCCAACCCAAGATATACTTCTGCAAAGTTTGAACTCGTCATTTCGCCTGGATAAACAATTTTAATTGCACCAATATCATAAGTTACTCCATAAAGACTATTCGAGTAACCTGCATAAAAATCTGCTTCCATTGATGCATCATTACCCCAATCAACATTTGAGCCCCAAGTTCCTAAATAAGCCCCTTTATACTCCAAATCAAATCCACCTTGAATTGCAGGTTTATCAGCTGATTGCGTCATACCTCTCCAAACATAGTTACTTGTTGCTGCTACATTTGCACTAATTCCGATTTCTGATTCCTCAGCTGCTAAGATTCCCGTTGCAAGAACTGCCGCTGCTAAACTAAGTTTTAATAATTTCATTGTGTTTCCTTCTTATTTTTGATGGAATAATTATTACATAGAATGTATTCAGCGCAGACAAATAAGTGATTAATTTTTAAGCAGTTAGTGAGATTTTTTTTATACAGGAGGAAAATAGCAAGATTTATATCTTCTTGCTATTTTAAAGGTTTATTATTTTCTCTCATATCCCATGAAAGAACTGTTTTACCATCTGCGTCCGTTTCAGCAGCGGCCATGCCCATAATGTTGTATCCGGCATCAACATAGTGTATCTCACCTGTTACTCCAGAAGCGAGATCACTCATGAGGTACATTGCGGAGTTTCCGACTTGCTCTATAGTTACATTTTTTTTCAAAGGTGCATTTGCTTCGTTCCAGTTAAGAATCTGTTTGAAATCGCCTATTCCTGCTGCTGCAAGAGTTCTGATAGGCCCTGCAGAGATTGCGTTTACACGTTGTCCTTTTTTCCCAAGATCCACTGCCATATAACGTACCGTTGATTCGAGTGCAGCTTTTGCAACTCCCATAACATTGTAGTTTACGATATATTTTGGTCCACCAAGATAAGAAAGTGTGAGGATTGAAGCATCATCAGCTAAAACAGACTCTAATCGATTTGTCAAATCAATCAATGAATAAACAGAAATGTCCATAGCTATTTGAAACGCCTGTTTTGTAGTTTTGATAAAAGGCTCACTTAAAGCCTCTTTTGGGGCAAACGCAACTGAATGAACCAAAAAGTCAATCTTTCCAAAGTCTCTCGTAATATGAGCTGCGATAGCTGCCATATGCTCTTCATTGGAAACATCCAACTCATAAACATATTTACTTCCAAATTCTTCTGCTATAGGTTCAACTCTCTTTTTGAGTGCATCATTTAGGTATGTAAATGCCATCTCAGCACCCTGCTCTGCACAAGCTTTTGCTATACCATATGCGATAGACTTATTGTTTGCAAGTCCTACTATTAGACCTTTTTTACCCTTCATTATCATCTTTTATTTTTCTCCTGCTAATTTTTCTATTTCATCTGCATACGATATCATCGAACAAAAATGTTCGAGATAAAGCGCAGCACTTCCAACCAAGATACCATCTACATTTTGAAGTTCTAAGACTTCTTTGGCATTTGTAACTTTCACACTACCACCATAGAGTATAGGCGCAGGTGATTTTTTCTTGAGTTCCTTATGGATATTTTCTATCTCTTCGAGTGTTGGTGTGAGTCCTGTGCCTATTGCCCAAACCGGCTCATACGCGATGATAAGATTTTTATACTCCGTATCTATTCCCTCATATTGGGCAGATATATACTCCATCATACGCTCATGCCCTGCTTCTCTCACACTAAGTGGTTCTCCGATACAATAGATAATCTTAAATCCATGGCTCATGTAAAAAGCAAATTTTTTAGCCAAAAACTCTTGCGTTTCACCCAGAATATGACGGCGTTCACTATGTCCGATTAGAATAGTTTTGATATCAAACTCTTCTAAATGCTCAAGTCCTATCTCTCCAGTAAACGCACCGTTTTGAGCCAAATAAGCATTCTGAGCACCGATGATGGCTGATGTAGAAAATTTGTCTAAACTTGAAGTTGCCGGAAATACAAGTACTTCTTGTGCTGACTTGCTCCCACTTAAAAACTTCTCCAATTCCTTAACATACTTATTTGTCTTTTCACGAGTTAGATTTGTTTTTAAATTTGCAGCTAATATCATGACTTACTCTTCTTCTTTTTTAATCAGCGGTAAAACACCGGGAAGCACTTTACCCTCAAGGAGTTCAAGTGATGCACCACCGCCTGTAGATATAAAAGTCATCTCTTCATCAAGTCCTATACGCTGCACTAAGTCTGCTGTATCTCCACCGCCAACAACTGTAGTCGCATAACTATCTGCGACAAAGTGTGCTATTTTTGATGATCCGCGAGCGAATTTCTCCATCTCATACACACCCATTGGACCATTCCAAAGTACCGTTTGTACGTCGTTGAGACCTTCACGATAAAGTCGTACAGTTGCAGGCCCGATGTCAAGGCCCATCCATTTATCAGGAATTTCTTGTGCTGTTACTATTTTACTTACAGCATCCTCTGAAAATCTATCTGCCGCGATAACATCTACAGGAAGATAAAATTTCACACCGAGTCTTTTCGCTTCATCCATAATATGTTGTGCATCTTCAAGTAAATCATCTTCGACAAGAGAAGCCCCTATATGATAACCCATCTGTTTTAAAAATGTAAATGCCATACCTCCGCCGATAAAAATCTTATCAACACGAGGAAGTAAATTGACAAGTGCCTCAAGTTTACCTGAAACTTTTGAACCACCAACTATCGCTGCAAAAGGACGTACAGGTTTTTCTATAAGTTTGCCAAAAAACTGAATCTCTTTTTGGAGTAAATATCCCGCTGCTTTATGCTCATCATCAAAAAAGTGTGTTATACCTTCAACCGATGCATGTGCACGATGGGAAACACCGAAAGCATCGTTGATGTAAAACTCAGCCATATCAGCTAATTTTGCTGCAAACTCTTTATTATTTTTTGTCTCACCAGCTTCAAATCGGATATTTTCTAAAAGCAGGATTTGTCCGCCTTGAAGTATTGCAACTTTTTGTTTCGCATCTTCACCGATAACATCATTAGCCATGAGAATATCTTTTTTAAGCAGTTTGTTCAATCTTCGGGCAACTGGCGCTAGTGAATATTTCATATCAATTTCGCCATCTGGACGACCTAAGTGTGAAGCCAAAATAACAGCACAATTTTGATCAATACAGTGATTTATCGTAGCAAGCGCTGAACGGATACGTCTATCATCAGAGATATTTCCAAAATCATCCATAGGGACATTGAAGTCACAACGAATAAATACTTTTTTATCCGCTAAATTTAAATGTTTAATATTTAATAATTCCAAGTTTTGTCCTATTTATTAATATGTATTGCCATGTCGATAAGTCTCATGGAGTAACCCCACTCATTATCGTACCATGCCATGATTTTCACCATGTTGCCGCCAATAACTTGCGTCAAATCTTCTGCAACAATTGAACTGTACTCAGAACCGACGAAGTCTTGAGATACACGCATCTCTTTATCCATAAGTAAAAGACCTTTGAGTCTTGTATTTGCCATTTCATTAAATACCGCTGTTACTTCTTCTTTTGTAGTATCTCTTGAAACAAGAACATTTAAGTCAACCATGGAAACATCAGGTGTAGGAACACGAACACTTTGACCATGAAGTTTTCCTTGAAGTTGCGGCATAACCAAAGAGATTGCTTTTGCAGCACCTGTTGTAGTAGGTATCATATTGATAGCACCAGCACGAGCACGGCGTTTATCTTTTGAGTGTTTTACATCTAAAATATTTTGGTCATTTGTATAAGAATGGATAGTTGTCATGAGCCCTTTTTCTATGCCAAACGCATCATCAAGAACTCTTGCAACAGGTCCTAGACAGTTTGTTGTACATGAAGCATTAGAGACAATTTTTTGACCATCATATTTTTCTTCATTGACACCCATAACAAATGTAGGTGTCTCTTTATCTTTTGCAGGAGCAGAAAAAAGTACTTTTTCAACACCATTGTCGATATGAACCTGCGCACTTTCCTGTGTCAAGAAAACACCCGTACATTCAAGTACCATATCAGCACCACAATCGGCAAACTTCAAGTTTTTAGGGTCTCGGTCTGAAAAAACTTTTACTTTTTGACCATCGATACTGATATGATGTTCATCAAGCTGAACAACTTCACTCTTAAAAGTTCCATGAACAGAATCATTTTTAAGAAGATACAACATCATATCCATACTTGCCATATCATTGATAGCTACAACCTCTACATCGTCTCTTTTTGCAGCTATACGAGCTACACAACGACCAATCCTACCAAATCCGTTAATTGCTATTTTAAGTGCCATTATATATCCTACATAAAATTAATTCGATTATTTTATCTAAAATAAGTTATAATTCTCATTAAATATGGAATCTGTTGCACTTTTTGGTGGTTCTTTTGACCCACCGCACATTGGTCATGTAGCGCTTGTAAACTCTTTACAAAAGCTAAAATTTATTGATAAAACTATTGTTATGCCTACTTTTTTAAATCCATTTAAAACTCTTTCTCATGCTTCACCCGAGCAAAGAATACGATGGCTTAGAGATATTTTTTTATCCTATAAAAATGTAATCATTGATGATTTTGAGATTAAGCAAAAGCGGAAAGTACCTTCTATAGAGAGTGTAAAACACCTTCTAAAAATGTATCAAAAAGTTTATCTCGTTATTGGTGCAGACAACTTGGCGGATCTTTCAAAATGGAAAGACTACGAAAAATTATCCCATTTGGTAACTTTTATTGTAGCGACAAGAGATAGTATTACGATACCTAAAAACTTTTTTATACTCGAAGTTGATGAAAAAATATCTTCTTCACAACTCAGAGAAAAGATGGATGGTACAATGTTACCTGCGTGCAGTGCAAACGAGATTATAAAATATTACAAGGAAAAAAATGCAAAATAGAATAGAGAGAATCACAACCGTACTCGACAACAATAAGGCCGAAGCAATAGAAGTGTTTGACTTAAGAGAGAAAAACTACTTTGTGGATTATGCCATCATCGCCTCATCTCTCGGTACAAAGCATACAGTTGCTTTGTTGGATCATCTCAGAAAAGATCTCAAACCTGCTGAAAAGTTCAACAACATTGACGAAAGCGGCGATTGGATTGTAATCGACTTAGGAGATATCCTTATCCACATCATGACACCTGAGTACAGAATCAAATACGATATGGAGAGTTTTTTAACATCACTCGCAAATGGTAAAGAAGGAGAATAATCCTCTTCTTTTGCTACTTCAAGATGATAGTGTTATCTGTACCTATCATAACTCTTGAAGACTCTTCAAGAGCATTTTCTAAAATATCTTTGTAATTATAGATAGATTCAACATATTTCACAGGCTCCTCGCCTCTTGCGTATCCATACTTCAAATCTTTATAATATTTCTTTTGTGCCAATAGTGGAAGCACTTTTTTCAAATCATTCCATATAGTTTCATTAAGATTGAGTTTTTTTGCAAGTTTCATAGCATCTTCCACATGAGCCATACCTACATTATAAGCTGCTAAAGCAAACTTCAATCTGTTTTCACCTTCTACTTCGGGCGGCACAAGTTTGAGCATCTCTACAATATGTCTTGTTCCTCCATCAATACTTTGAGAAGGGTCAACTCTATCTTGTATTCCAAGCATTGCAGCCGTATTGTTGGTAAGCATCATAAGCCCACGAACTCCTGTATAACTTTTTGCACTTGGATTCCAGTGTGATTCTTGATAAGATATAGCTGCTAGGAGTATCCATGAAATCTTATATTTTTCAGAGGCTTGTGAAAAAAGCTCTTGAAATTTAGGCAATCTTGCTTTGATTCGGTGATAAAACATCTTAGTATTGTAATAATCAAAGAACATGATATAGCCGCTGTGATGATCTTTGAGTGCCGCCATCGCCCCGCTTTGATTAAAGCTATTGAGCCACTCGTACATACTAGCTTTGAGTCCTTTAGAATTTGGAGCTAAAACCCATGCAAGCTGTTCTCTTCCGCTGATAGTAAATGCCTGCGCTATTTCAGGAAAATAACGAAGATTGATCGAATAGATATTTGAATCCGCGATAGTACAATCAATCTCATTTTGTGAAACCTTTTGCAATAATTCTTCTGTGGAGTATTCTGATGTAAGTGTAACATTGAGATCAAAACCCTCATTTTGTAAAGCTTGCACCGTTTCGCTATAGCTCGTATCTTCACCTATCATTATTTTAAGACCTGCAAGACCTTCAACATCGTTTGGAAAGTTTTTCGTATTGAGCATACCACGATAGCAGATAACCTGTTGCTGCACTTCGAGATACGTTGGACCAAAATTGAAGCTATCTTCTCTAAGTGGAGTTTTTGCAAGAGCTGCGGATGTTATATGGACATTAGGGTTTTTAGAGAGTTCGATCGCTTCTTTTGTTGTATGTGCAACCGTAATATTAAGCCCAACGCCCAAATAATCAGCATATGCTTTAAGTAAATCGTACTCAAACCCCTGTTCGCCGTCTGTACCAATATAATATGTAGAGGGAGAGTTTAAAAGGACTACATTTAGCTTCTTTTCTTTTTTTATCTTTTCAAGAATAGTCGGATACTGCGTTTCAATGATAGGTGCATACACAGAGTGTCCCAACCATCCAAAGAGAAAAAAAGAGAGTGCAAATAAGACTAAAGAGAAGCCATTGGGAGTTTTATTCATCCTAAAAGTTTACTTATATAAACTTATGCGAATATAAATCGGTTAACCCCATTGTGATACTCATGAGCTAGCACCTTAGAATGGGCTTTTAAAATAGAATCTACAAGATAGAGCCCAAGCCCAAAACTATTCTTTGAAGGATTTTCTTTTGTAAAAGGTTCAATATAGTATTCCAAAGGATGGGCAATACATGCTCCCTTACTCTCAAAACAAAGTTCATTGTTGATAATGCGGATGTTTACATGAGCATCTGGAGAGTATTTGATACCATTGTCTATCATGTTTTTTATAGCCGTTGTATAGAGTCTATAGTTTGCCTTTATCTTTACATCTGTGTTTACGGCAACACTCACATTTTCTGCTTCTACCATTGCCATATCGATTGCTCCATCGATAATATCGACAAGCCTATATTCTTTGAAACTTTCTTTTGAGTTGAGACTTGTCACCTCTTCTATCATCGCAAACTCTCTCACAAGCGCTTCAAGTCTTCCAAAAATAGAGACAAATCTCTCCTTTTGTTTTTCGGACTCTAACATTTGCGTCGCAATAGTTCCTTTTGCTATAGGTGTTTTAAGTTCATGCATCAAATTTCTCAAAAAAAGTGTTCGCGATTCTAAAATAGTATTAATCTTGCGTCTTGCTGATTCAAGTTCATTTGAAACCAGACCTATCTCATCACAGGATTTTGTTTTAAAAGAGACATGCATATTGCCATCACCAAAAGAGGCTATCTTGCGTCTGAGTCTGATTAAGGGGCGGAGTTTATGGAGGATAAGAAAATAGGATATAGAGATGATAGCCAAAACTGTTGTGAAGGTGTAAAGAACGCTCCAATCACTATAAGGCTCAAGTTCTTCATCTTGAATCAAAATAGAACTTGATGGAGTCTGCATAAAGAAAAAGATATCTCTTTTACGCTCAAGCATCGTAACACGCAAATCGCTGATATTGTTCTGCGTATAAATACCCTGTTGATTGAGCATGATAGAAGAGTCAATATTTTTAAAACCCTCTCGTTTTAAAACAGTACCTGATTCTAGGACATTTTTTTGTAGTTTTGGATCTTTCGTGATAAGAAGTTTATAAACAGCGAGGTTTGCTTCGAGCATGATATCTGAACTTTTACTCAAACTGTGCGCTCTATATATCTGAGTAATAACGGAGTGTTTTGTAAAAATATGGGCTATGTACTGCTCTTTGTTGAGTTTATAAAACTCCCAAAAAACAGCACTCACACTCACAACTGTGACCACAAAGGCAAAAAGTATCGTGAGTAAAACGGCGTGTTTCTTCATGAGCAGCTTATTTAAGCAGCTTATAGCCAACGCCTCTTACAGATTCTATAAGAGTTTTGTCTCCAAGTTTATTGCGGATACGCCCAACCATTACATCGATACTTTTGTTTGATGAGTCTTCATTGATTGCGTTTACATTATGGATCAAATCTTCTCTTGAGACAACAAGTCCCTGTTTGGATATCATATAAGAAAGTATCCCAAACTCTGCGTTTGTCAGGTCGATATTTCTGCTTTTATAAGAAATTTGCATCGTTGCTTTGTCACATTTGAAGTCGCTTTTAGACTCTTCTCTGGCTTCGCTTTTTGCCGCATATCTACGAAGAACAGAGTGGATGCGTGCTTCAAGTTCTCGAGGGTCATAAGGTTTTGGCAAATAATCATCCGCACCAAGCTCAAGCGCTTTTATCTTATCCGTCACATCACTTCTCGCTGAGGAGATGATGATAGGGATATCTTGACGCTCACGAATGGCTTCACACACTTCTAAGCCGTCCATACCAGGAAGTGTCAAGTCAAGTATCACCAAATCAAAAGGTTCTAACTTTAGGATACTCACTGCTTTAAAAGGGTCATCTTCTGTGACAACCTCAAACTCAAACTGATGAAGATACTCCGTAAGTATCTCCGCTAATTCCAAATCATCTTCAATCATCAATATTTTTTTCATACACAAAGTGTAACCAATATCGACTAATAAGTAGTTAATACCCTAAAAAACTCACAACATTATAAGTGATAAACGCAAGTACATATGCGATAATCGAGGTAAACGCTAGAAGATAAAAAAAGTATTTGATACCCCCTGCTTCACGAGTAAAAACGATAGAAGCCGCGAGACACGGCAGGTAAATCATAATAACAACGATAAAAGCCATAGCAGAAGCAAAAGAGATATTTTTACTGATTGCGTTTATGAGTGAATTGTTATTCTCATCTACATCATCTCCAAGCGCATACAAAACGCCAAGCGTGGAAACAACTACCTCTTTGGCCGCAAGTCCTGTTTGTAGCGCAACACTCATCTTCCAGTCAAAACCAAGCGGGGCGAAAAAAGGCTCTGAAAATTTTCCTATAGTTCCTAAGTAACTCTGCTCAAGATGCGCCACTGCAAGTAAGTTGTTTAAAGAGTTTTTTTCCTCTTCACTGCTTGCGTTTTCAATCTGCGTCGCATAACGCATCTCCAACTCTGCATTTTTTGGATAGTTACTCATAAACCATATCAACATCGAAGCCGCAGCGATAAATGTTCCAGCTTTTTTGAGATACATCATCGTTTTTGTCAAAACTGTATGCCAAATAAGTTTTACAGAGGGAAGTCTGTATTTTGGCATCTCCATAACAAAAGGCTCATCTGATCCCTTAAACGCAGTGAGTTTCAGTATTTTAGCGGCGATAAGACCTAAAATTGCTCCTGAGATATAGATGATAAAAAGAATATTTCCTGCCATATCTTCTGAGAAAAATGCACCTGCAAAAAGTACATATACAGGAAGTCTAGCCCCACAGCTCATAAAGCCGATGATAAAAAGTGTGAGAAGTCTATCTCTATCATTTTTGAGGATTCTAGCGCTCATGTAGGCGGGGATAGAACATCCAAAACCTGTAACAAGCGGGATAAACGACTGCCCGTGCAGTCCAAATTTGTGAAAAAATCCATCAAGCAAAAACGCAACTCTAGACATATAACCCGTACTCTCCAAAAGAGCAATACCAATAAAAAGAATAATAATATTGGGTACAAATAAAACAACCGCACCAACACCCGCAATAATCCCATCTACAACTAAAGAACGGATTGCATCATTGGCAATGGTTGCACCAATCGTATCTCCAAGCCAAGCAAAAATCGCATCAATCCACTCCATAGGAATAGAACCAATCTCAAAAGTAAGCTGAAAAAGCGACCACATAAAAAAGAGAAAAAGAGGTATGCCTAAAATCGGATGGATTAAAACGCTGTCTATCTTTTCAGTAAGTGTTTTTTTCTCTTCTTGTTTTTTCTGTTTAAGCACTTCTGTGACTATACCGCGATTAAAAGAGGCATATTCCTCAGCAAATGACTCTTTGATATCGTCGCTGTCGTGGTGGAGTTCTATATGTTTAGACGCCTCAATAAGCAGAGGCTGCAGCTCTGTCCATAAAGGATTATCATGAAGCTTCATATATGTTCTTTGATTGTTTTTCAAAAGATTGATGGCGATATTTCTATAAGAGTTTATAGCTTGATACTTATGTTTTCTCAAATACTCGCTGATAACTTTTATCTCCTCTTCCACAGGCTCACTGAAGATGAGTTTTGCTTCTTGTATCTCGTTTTCTTGTGTTTCTATAAGTGCCTCAAGTAACTCTCCAATGCCCTCTTTTGTGTGGGCTGATACTTTAACACAAGCGATACCCAAAAGCTCACTCATATAAAGCGCATCGATTTCAATCCCCTCTTTTTTTGCTTCGTCGCTCATGTTGAGTGCGATAACCATCTTTTTACTCATACTCATAAGTTCAGCTGTTAACTGAAGGTTCTTTTCCAAATTTGTAGAGTCCACTACATTGATGATAAGATCATAACTCTCCGCACAAAGATAATTGTGTGTCACTCTCTCTTCTATAGTATAGTCCGTAAACGCATACGTTCCCGGCAAATCCACCACCGTAAAATGATAATCCTTATAATCAAAAAGAACCTCCGACTTCTCCACTGTTACACCCGTAAAATTTCCCACATGCAGATGTGCGTTGGATATGGAGTTGATAAGCATACTTTTACCGACATTTGGCTGTCCGACAAGTGCTATTTTGATGTGTTTTGCGATTACAGGGCACGCTTTGCCTATCATATTATTCATATTTTCTCCACTTCTATCAGCTGGGCTTCTTTAGAACGTAGTGCTATCTTCATTTTTCCAACCTTAATCTCAATCGTACTTTTTGAAGCAGAGTGCTCAAGTACCTCAACCTCTGCGTTTTTCATAATACCAAAAGATATCAGCCTCTGCTTCAAATCATAATCCGCATGGAGCTTGAGAATTTTTACTTTATCACCTATCTTACACATTGAAAGTTTATTCATAATTTTTCTCTTTATCTTTAATTTTTATAATGATAATAAATATCATATTAATAAGGCATTAATCAAAACGAATAATTTGCTCTCAATAGCGTTCTATCAAACATTTGATCTTCATAACCAGCATCAAAATGTGTATAAATACCCTCAATATACCATCTTTCACCCATCTCATAACTCAAAACAATATCTTTTTCAATCACACTTTTTTCTTGGCTTTGAAGTTTTCCATAAACTACTTCAAGCATAAAACCATCCAACACTTCTGTGCCAATTTGCTTAAATTCATAACCTCCACTCAACCTAAAAGCTTCGATATTTTGCCCTACAGAAGCCTCTGACATTGCCGCTATCGTCGCTTCATCAAGTGAAGTATAATAAGGTCCGCCACCAAAACCGTCTGTAATAAACTTACCTTCATTGACAAAAGCTTTGTTAAACGCAGCACCAACAAACATACCGTTATAATGGAGTATCGACATCAGACCTAAAACATCACCTGTTACATTGGAGTTTTCTAGCTCATGGAGTGAACTGTATTGCACACCATAATCAATATGAAAGGCATCACCGTCGATAAAATGGATACCGACAAGTTCTGCATAGGCTATTTGGCTCATTGCATCTATTTGACTGTACCAAAAAGAGAGTTCAGAATTTCTTGCATATTCATAACTCAAGGAGGCAATTGCCATACCTTTGGATTCTTGCGTGAGATTTTTAAACATATCCTGTGACTCTGCATCCTGAGAATCATACCCTGCCCATCTTGTGAGATACATCACTTGAGAGCTGAGAACTTCACTATAGTCAAACGTGGCAAATGCACCTTCAAAACTATTTGGCACCATCCTGATATCATCACTATTCGCATACGGTGTTTCAACTTGAAAACGCCCGATTTTCGCTTGAAAATTCTCACTTTCATAATTAAAATTTGCTTCACCGAGATAAGCAAAAGAGTCTTGATTGAGGTTTACAAAGTCTGGATTGAGATTTTTTTTCTTTGGGCTCAAAAAATCTATACTTTGAGATATATATGCAGCAACATTAAAACCAAAACCTTCGTATTGTGCTGTTTTGATACCCATAATACCACCTATGGCACTGGCGCGTTTCTCTTCTTTTGAAACGGAAGCGGAAGCTTTATGTACGTCATTGAGATACGCAAAGCGGATTTTTCCATACGCATCGGCATAACTAAATATGTTATCAAAATTGTCTGCTTCTTTTGGAAGTTCAGTCACAATCTCATATTTTCCTGAAACTTTTGTATGGATAAGCCCCGGCTGGTGTATCTCTTGCAAAGGTGATTTTACTACTGCTTGGGTTTGTAAATCTATTTGTGCCAAATAGAATGCATCTAACATTTTCACTCCTTTTAATTGATGTTACGCACTAAAACGAACGCATCCATTTTAGTGGGTCTCTTAATTATTATATTCGTAATGATAATCAGTTTCAACTTATGCAATTCTTAAAAGTGATAATGTTTATCATTTTTATTATACTTGTACCATTCTGCATATTTTATGCCAAACACTCTCTCTTTCTTTGGCTACTAAGCTTAATTGCATTTGCTATTAGATACAATTTCGTAAAAAAAAGGTCACCTATGAAATTTCTTTTTGCACCTGCTTCACACTTCAACCTCGCAAATCTTTTTACTTTTGTTAACATCACAGCAGGCTTAAGTGCTATGTATTTTATAACACAAAACAATTTTTTTATAGCGATTATTTTAGCTTGGATTGGCGGTGCATTTGATATATTTGATGGCAAGATTGCTAGAAAATACAAACTCTCCAACGAGTTTGGCGTACAACTTGACAGTTTTGCAGATTTTTTGAGTTTTGTTGTTGTGCCGGTCTTTTTGATATTTCAAGCTGTTTATGCAAAAAATTTCGATCAGACTTTCCTGCTTATCGCAGGCGCTGTAAGTATCTATTATGTTATTTCAGGTCTGCGCAGACTTATCCAGTTCAACATAAACGCAGAAGCTGGTGCAGTTTCAAAATACTTTACAGGTGTACCAACACCGCTTGGTGCGATACTTTTGTGGCTCGTTTATCTTGCAAACACCTACGAATTTTTACCTGCGTTTGGTGTTATAGTTTTGATGGTTGCCATTGGTTGGAGTCTCAACTCCACACTCAAAGTACCTCATCCTTAAAAATTTATCTACTATTAACTCCATATTTTCCGCTACCTAATAAAAATATAGCGATGGAAGCAACAAGATAAAAAAGCGCGAGTTCTGCGTTTGGTCCGCCATGTTTTGAGAGTGTGAAAAAAGAGTCACCATAAGCCAAATAAATTGCTGCAAACATATTAAACGCAAGTACCAAAGACGCCACTCTTGCATAAAATCCCAGGATAATAAGCAGAGGCATAAGCACCTCACCAACATACACGCCATAAGCGACAACTTCAGGCAAACCTGCACTGAGTGTCATCGTTTTAATACCGTCTATTCCGTGGATAATCTTATGTATCCCATGAAAAAGCATCATCACACCTACGCTCAAACGCAGGAGAAGTTTTGCTAGGTCTGCATGATAAAACATTCTCTACACTCCTGTTTTTTTCAGTCTAAACTTACAAGTGCCCACAGTAATAACTTTACCGCCTTTGATAGTTTCTTCTATATAAAGCAGTGTTCCTTTTGGGTCTGCATCTCCCACTTCTTCCGCGATTATGCGAAGAAGGTCATCCTCTTTTGTATCACTCCAAACTTTTTCATACGAGTACTGCGTTTGTATATTCATTATTTGTTCCAAGTCAAAACCATCGTGGCTCTTTTATATTTATTTTGTATAATATCCAAAAATAGAGGAGTCAAAGCTTATGAGAGATATGTTGCGAAACTTCACTCTTTTATATGTGGAAGATGATACGATAGTCCGTAAAAACGCTATAGAATATCTCAAAAGAGTCGCCAAAGAAGTTTATGAAGCAGGCGATGGAAAAGAAGCAATTGCCCTCTGGAGAGAACACAAACCTGATATCATCATCACAGATATCAATATGCCTCATTTAAATGGTTTAGATATGGCAGGGCATATCCGAAGTCAGGATAAAGAGGTGCAAATTATCATCGCAACCGCCTACTCCGATACACAACATCTCCTTCGTGCTATCGAACTGCAGCTTGTAACCTACATTATCAAACCTATTACAAAAGAAAAACTCATGGATGCTTTAAAAAAATCTATGGATTTAATAGAAGATAAAAGCAAGTTCAATCTTCATCTCTCACAAGAGTGTAGTTACAATGCTTTTGAAAAAAATATCATATGTAATACAGAGGAGATAAAACTCACCAAAAACGAAATACTGTTTTTGGATCTTTTAACACACCATCATAACAGAGTTATCGCCTATGCAGAGATAGAAAACGCAATATGGCCTGATGATGGGATGAGCCAAGATGCGATACGCTCTCTTGTTCGCGGTTTGCGGAAAAAAATACCGCAAAACGCAATCGAAAATATTTCAGGAGTTGGATACAAACTCCATATTTTTAAAGGCTAAGTTCGTTTGAGTACAAATTTTGAGTACAAAATAGGCAGAAGCACCAAAGTCAAAAAAGTCGATGAGACAAGACCGTTGATAATAACTATAGCAAGCGGTCTTTGTATCTCTGAACCAGGACCTGTAGCAAAAAGCATAGGAATCAATCCCAAAGCAGCAATAAACGCAGTCATAAGTACAGGACGCAAACGTCTAAGCGCGCCAGTGATAACAAGCTCTTTTGCATCAAAAATCTCATTTTTAAGATCATTGAAGTAGTTTATCATTACAACTCCATTAAGTACAGCAATCCCCATGAGCGCGATAAAACCAACAGTTGCGGGAACGCTCATGTACTCTCCAGTAATATATAAACCAAACACACCTCCAATAAGGGCAAAAGGAATATTTATAAGAACTAAAGAGGCTTGCAGGGTTGACTTGAATGTCGCAACCAACAGGATAAAAATAAGTACAATACTTAAAGGCACGATAAATGATAAACGTTTGGATGCGCGTTGCTGGTTTTGGTATTCACCTGCATAATCAAGAAAATACCCCTGAGGAAGTTTTATCTCCTCTTCAAGTTTTGCTGAGAGTTCGTTTACAAAACCTACAAGGTCACGTCCTTGTACATTAGTTTGCACAAGTGATTTTCTCATACCGTTTTCATGGTCTATCTGCACAGGACCTTGGGTCATCTCAAACGCAACGAGTTCATTAAGTGCGATGCTGACTCCGTTATCTAAAACATAATGCAGATCTTTAATCCGATTCATAGAGCCTTGAAACTCCTCATCCCCTTTTATCATGAGCGGTATGCGTCGCAACTCTTCTTGGATAACACCCTCTTGTGAGCCATTGATAGCCGTTTGCATATATAAAGAAAGTTCTTCTCTACTTACACCATAACGCGCCATCACATCGTCTTTAAAGCTGATTTCCCAATACGCAACTCCTTCGTTTGCTTTTTTGTAAACATCGCTGCTGCCTTTGATGCCTTGCGTGATTTTAAATATCTCTTTGGCAATCTCGTCGAGTTTTTTGGAGTCTTCTCCATAAATATTGACAACAATATCTCCGCGTGAACCGCTTATCATCTCAGATATACGCATCGCGATAGGCTGTGTAAAGCCATACTCGACACCCACAAATCCATCCAACACTTTTCTAAACTCATCTTGTATCCATTCATTGGAAGGAACTCTCCATTCACTTTTTGGTTTGAGTACCAAAAAAGTATCCGTATCGTTAAGTCCCATCGGGTCAAGTCCTATCTCATCACTGCCACCGCGTGCAACGATAGAGAGTATTTCAGGAACTTCTCTCATAAGTGCTTGCTGGATTTTGAGATCAAGATCACGGCTTGCTTCAAGTGAGATGGAAGGATTTTTTTCTATCCCGATGATGATATTTCCCTCATCAAGTTCAGGCATAAAAGTTTTTCCGACCTGCATAAAAGCACCCACAGCCAAAAGCCATAGAAGCCCAGCCAAAACAAAAACCATCTTTTGACGAACAAGGACAAAAAGTAAAAGAGTTTTATAGCGTTTTTCCAAAAAAAGCATAAGAGCAGGTGTTTTATGTGTCTCCTGCTTTAAGATATAAAAACTCACAACAGGGATAAACGTCAGTGCAAGCAACAATGAAGATGTTAAAGCAAAAACGATACTCAGAGCTACGGGAACAAAAAGTTTCCCCTCTAAACCTTCAAGTGTCAAAAGTGGTAAAAATACGATGATAATAATCAAAATACCTGTAAATACGGGCGTGGCAACCTCTTTTGACGAACGCAAAACTAGCTGAAATTTCGGCTCATTTTTGTATTTTTCATCATGCAGATACGAAGCGATATTTTCCACCATAACAACACCCGCATCAACGAGCATTCCCACAGCTATTGCAAGTCCGCCCAAACTCATGAGATTGGCTGTCACTCCAAAATAGTTCATCGCGATAAAAGTCATCATAGCGGCAAAAGGCAGGATGATAGCGACACTAAACGCAGAAGCAAAATTGCCAAGAAATATGAAGAGGATAATAACAATCAAAATACTCGCTTCAATCAAAGCTTTTGTAACTGTGCTGATAGCCTTTGAGACGAGTTCAGATCTGTCATAAAAAACATCGATACTCGTCCCTTTTGGCAAATCTTTTTCTATTTTTTTGAGTTCCTCTTTGACTTTTTGCACGACTGCAGAGGTATTTTCACCTTTTCTGGAGAGAACAAGTCCCTGCACCGCTTCTTCTTTACCATCTTTTGTAACAAAACCCGCACGCGTCAATGATCCGATACACACCTCAGAGACATCGGCAATAGTGATATTGAGTCCATCGTATTTGAGGATGAGTTTTTTAATATCTTCGATATCTTTGAGTCTTCCTTCTGAGCGTACATAAAGACTCTGCTCACCCAAAGACAAACGTCCTATTCCATCATTTTGACTATTTTTGGCAAGGGTCTCTTGAATCATTCCAAGGGAAATACCATAGAGTTTCATTTTGGCATAATCTGGCACAATCTCGTAGGTTTTGGCATAGCCGCCCAAAGCATTTGTATCGGCTACACCAGCAACTGAACGTATGCGTTTGTTGATAACCCAGTCAAGCAAAGTTCTTTTTTGCATCAAATCCAAAGTATCAGACTCAATAGTAAACATGAGCACTTCACCCAGCGGTGTTGTGATAGGAGCAAGACCACCTGAGAGATTTGCAGGTAGTTCATCTTTTACCTCACTGAGTCTTTGCGCTACCTGCGCTCTCGCCCAGTATATATCTACGCCATCATTAAAATCGACCGTGATATCACACAGACCATACTTAGAGATAGAACGCACTATCTTTTGATAAGGAATACTTTGAAGATTTTGCTCCACGGGAATAGTGACACGTGACTCCATCTCAGCAGGTGTCATACCTGAAGCTTTGAGAATGATTTTTACCTGAACGGGAGCCACGTCAGGATAGGCATCTATAGGGAGTTTCGTCATAGAATAAAGACCATAAAGAAGAACTCCAAACGCAAGCAAAAGAATCAAAAAACGCTGTGAAAGCGCATATGTTACCAGTCGCTCACTCATCTAAAGCCTCCATAGCACTCAAAAGTGCAGCCGTAGAAGTCGCAGCAACACTCTCACCTGCATGAAGGTCTGCGTTTATGATATAACACTTCTCTCTTTCGCTGATGATAGTGACAAGAAGCACCTCAAAACCTGTCGGTGTTTTTTTAAATATATAGGGTTTATTATCACTCAAAACCAAAGAACTTTTTTGAACCTTAAACGCAGTAGATACTTTTTTGAGGATATTTGCGCTATAGATTTTGTTGATAAAAACACCCTTTGCATCCTTTATGTGTGCACGAATTTTAACACTTTGATTTTTTGGATCGGCTATATTTGAGATAGCAACGATAGATGCTTCTTTGGACGCAAAGAGAACCGTATCACCCAAAAAAAGGTTTTGCGCTACATCAACTGGCACATCAAGTTCAAGATATCGTGCTCCATCACCATAAAGAAGCATCAGGTTTTTATCTGCTTGGACATATTCGCCACTATTTACATTTATCTCAAAGATAGTTGCGTTTATAGTGCTATAGAGTGTCACTTCTTCGATTGGCTTATGCGTTTGAGAGAGTTTTTGCAACATAGCTTTTGTAAAGCCGTTTGATAGCAGCTGCGACGCACTCAACTCTACTCGAAGATCTGAGCTACGACGTAGCTGCTGTGATACTAAAAATATTTTTTTGGAGATGATACCTTCTTTTTCAAGTTTGGCATTTCTCTCATAATCTTTCACACTATTTTGATTTTGGATAAGCGCATCTATATACTCTCGTTGTATTTCTAATAAAGCATTGCTTTTGAGAGTGATAAGCTTTTCGCCTTTTTTTACCGAAGCAAATTTACCAACATAAATCTCTTTGACTACAGCGTCCACATTTGCGCCAAGAGAGAGAATATCTTTTTTATCTAAAACTGCCAAAGCGTTAAATGGACCGTATGCCACATTATCGATAACCGTAATCTCTTGCACTTTGATACCAAGATCACTCTGCTGTTTTGGTGAAATTTCTATGTTTTGTGATGCAAATGCACCCACACCCGCTAGTAATAAATTAATCAATAGTCGCACAATTTTCTCCTATACTTAAATCTGCTGTTTTATAAAGCTCAAATAGCTCATCATAATATTTTTGTTTGATCTCTAACATCTCAAGGACATTTTGCGTATAAGAACGTGAACTGTCAAGATGCTCCATAAGTGTCCCTTCGCCTGATTTTTGTGCAAGTTTTGAGAGCTCTTTGAGTTCAAGACTCATCGGAACAATCTCCTCTTTATAAAGCATATACTCATTAAAAAGTGTCTCTATTTTAAGTTGTCTTGAATACGATTTTTGCTGAATTTGCAGATATATTGCCGCTTTTTGTTCCTGCAAAGCACTTGAGAGGGAGAGATATTTTTTTCTATGAAGTTCTTGTTCTGAAGTCACAAAATCCAAAGGAATACTTACGCCAAAAGTATAACGCGTAGTGTCAAGCTCTTTGTGATACATCAGATCATATCCAAGTGAACTCAGCGGAGTTTGTTGCGCATACAAAAGTGCATCTGTTGCGTTTTGCAGGGATGCCATCTCCTGCATCTCACCATGCTCCTCTATATCTCCAAGTTTCACATCTTTTTTGATACCCACAAGATCATCACAAGCTAAGGTCTCTATTATAAGATTGTCCACACTTTCGTTGAGATAGGAGCGTTTTTCTATTTCACTGCGTTTATAAAAGTTGAGTTTCTGCGTGAGTTTAGCGAGATCAAGCTTATGAAAAAGTAGGTTTTGTTTTGATATCTCACCCAGTTCATACGCGCTTTGAAGTTGCCCGACACGTCTGTTTTGTTCATCAAAAAGAAGCTGTGCCAGGGAACTCATCTCTTTGGCAACGCAGGCATTGTGATAACGAGACGTCACTTCAAGGTTGAGAATATGTAGCTCATGTTGGGTTTTTTGTTCTATCGCCTTGATAGCATATTTACTTGCGTTTTCTTTGTGTTCAGCAGCAAAAGGTTTGGCAATATTTTGAGAAAATGAAACACCGTATTCCATACCATTTTCTACAGGAGTTCTCGCATGAGCACTACTGAGACCAAGCTTTGGAGCTTCATAACTGTTTACAAGTGCTTCATCTGCAATTTTTGAAGATGCAAGTTCTTTGATAGTATTGGCACTATGACTGCGTTTTGTCACATCTAAAATCTCTGAGAGATTGTATGCATGAGCAGAGAGTGCAACGAAAAGAAATAAAGATATTTTTTGTATCATAACTAGCCTTTTTATAATTTTTTCTATTAGTAAAAAGTTAGGGAAGCTCTAAAAACTCTCTTTTAGAGATGCCCTTTAGCCTAGCGGTGGTCTCTGGGGAACTATACCAATGTGGGATAAAAATGTAGTTTTTAAAAGTAAAGGTTTGGAGTTTGCGACACTTAGGGTGATACTCGGTGCGCTTTGAAGAGGGATTTCAAATGCGGTGTGTAGAGTGTCATGAACTTTTGAAGCCATATCCAGAGATGCTTTATCGTTTTGAAGATAATACAACTCATACTGTGTGTCTGTGTCTATTGACTCTAGAACATAATCATGAACTGTAAAAAATGCAAACGCAAACAATAAAACCGATAAGATAAGTTTCTTATATTTTTTCATTCTGCGAAATTATAATAAAATAACGATTATCCAAAGATAGAAATATAAAATTAAATTTCTATCTTAAAGCAAGCACCGTATTGTGAGTTGTAAACACTAAGTTTACCACCCAAATGTTCATCAATAATCATCTTAGACATATAAAGCCCCAAGCCCGTACCTTGCTTTTGATCTTTAGTAGAGAAGTAGGGATCAAAAATCTTTTCTAAAATAGCCTTATCGATGCCACCCCCGTTATCACACACAAGAACTTCAAAACTATCTTTTGTCATCTTTGATTTTATGACTATCTTTGGATTTCGCGTTTTGTTATCTAAAAGAGCATCCTTTGCGTTTTTGATAAGATTGAGAAGTACCTGCATAAACTCATTTTTATAGAGTGTACTTACTTCATTTCCTTCTGATATCTGTTCTATCTCTATGCCGCTCATGTCCAGTGAGTTTTGCATCAGTGCGATACTTTTTTTCACAACATCCGAAACATAGATCGCTTCTTTTTCCTTATCAGGTCTGAAATAATTTCTAAAATCATCAATCGTAGCCGACATAAATTCTAGCTGTTCATTGCCTTCTTTTATTTTGAGTTCCAGATATTCTTTGCTTAACTCTTTGTATTCATAAGCAGAGTCGATATTCATAAATACATAAGATATTTGATTGAGCGGTTGTCTCCACTGGTGGGCAATCATACTCAGCATATCTCCCATCTCCGCCATCTTCGACTGCTGTATCAACATTTTGTCTTTTTGCCTGTGTGCGTGTATCTCATTTGCAACCCTCTCTTCAAGAGATCTGTTGAGTTCTTGAAGCTCTGCTCTTCTTTTTTCAACTTCATTTTGATAATGGTTAAAAATTTTATTGATTTTTCTTGAAAGCAAAAGAGAAAGCGTCATAACAAAAATGACGATTAAAGCAGATATTTTGATGATAAGGTCAAACTCTTCATCTAAAACTTTTTCCAATTTTTTTTGTTTTTGTAACTCTTGTGAGCTCATAGCAAAGGTATCAAAACCATAAACCAGATACCAATCGAGATCTTTTGAATAGGTCGTATAATACTGATACCCCTCAATCACACGCTCATGCCACTGAGGAACTTGTTGCAGATTTTCTTTTATCGTAGCAATTTCGTTTTTGCTTAATCTTTTTTCACCCACCGAGGAGACATACATTGCTTTGTTTGCGTCAAAAATAGCAATAAAATCACCTTTGTCAACTGGAATACTTTGCACCATCTCAAGCAAAGAACTCTTAAGCTCATGTTGTTTATCCACAGATCGTATGCTTGTGCCATAGATAAGTTTATACGCTTCAAGATTTCTAACCAATATCAGCTCACTCTCAAGCGTCTGAGCATCCCGTGAACGTAATATAACCTCGCCTTTTTTGCGTGCTAAATGTAACTCTTCAAGGATAATAGAACGCGCATCCGCATCCATATAATCAGCTAAAGATTTTTTATCTCTTTTTTGACTTCCAAGCAGCAAAGAGTTTCCGTTATAGTCCGTTGCAAATATATATTCTCGTCCTTCACTATCTGTAATATTTCCCAGAGTATCGATGATTCGACTTTGTATCTCTGCAAAGGATTTTTTATTTTTATATTTTTCATGAATCTGTTTTATATTTCTTGATGCCAGATTAACTCGCGCTAAAAGTTCTTGGTTAATCTCCTCCTCAATACTTTTATACCTGTAGTCAAACAAGAGATCGAGCTGTTTTGTCCACATAAGACTCTTTGCCCTTTTAGCATCTAGGTGCTCTTTTATGGCCTGCTCTTTTGTAAAATTAAAATGTTTCGCCACTTTTTCAAGATAAAAAGAACCTATAAAAAAACTCGCAAGCAAAACAAGGGCAAGAGGTATAAATACTATAAGATAAGGGATAAGTCTGTTCTCTTTCATCTCAGTTCCCCTTCCTCTTGAGAAGTGATTGGTAGCTCTTTTTTAGGTTTAAGCCCTAACTCTTTCATATTTTCTGCACGTTTGATGATATTGCCACGTCCAGAGCTTAAACGCTTCATTGCGTTTTCATGAGCCCCTTGTGCTTTTTGTAAAAATGAACCGATATTTTGCATCTCCTGCACAAAACCCACCAGTTTTTCATACATCGCTTCTGCTTCTTGCGCTATTTTTTGGGCATGTTCTTCTTGTCTTTGCGTACGCCAGATATGTTCTATCGTACGCAGAGTAACAAGTAAGGTAGAGGGAGAAACTACTAGAATATTGTTTTCATAAGCACGCTTAAAAAACTCTCCGTCTTCACGAAGCGCCAACATAAACGCACCTTCTATCGGCATAAAAAGCAATACATAATCAAGGGTATTTATCCCTTCTAGCTTTTCATATTTTTTGGCACTGAGCTCTTTGATATGGGTTGCAATACTCAGAAGATGCTCTTTGAGTGCGATAGCTTTTAAGCTTTCATTTTCTTCACTCATAAATCTCTCATAAGCATTCAGAGAAACTTTTGAATCGATGATGATGTCGCGCTCATGTGGCATCTTAAGTATAACATCAGGACGATAGACTTTACCCTCTGCGTTTTGAAGCGTATTTTGCGTGATATATTCGATACCTTTGCGCAAACCTGACTGTTCTAAAATTCTCTCTAAAACTATTTCACCCCAGTTCCCCTGCGTTTTGTTTTCGCCTTTGAGTGCTTTTGTAAGGTTGAGTGCATCAAGAGAGAGTTGTTCGTTCATCACTTTTAAACGCGTAAGCTCATCTTTGAGAAGATGGCGCTCTTTGCTCTCATAAGTAAACTGCTCTTTGGATTGTGTAGAAAAATTTGTTATCTGTTCACGAAAAGGCTTGAGCAGCATTTCAAACTGCTCTTTATGCGCATTATCAAACTGTTTTGTTTTATCTTCAAAGATTTGATTTGCCAAAAGTTTGAACTCTTTGGAGAGTTCATCTTTGGCATTTTGCATCACACTCAACTTCTCACTAGAGTTTTTTATCTCTTCTTCATAACGCGTATTAAGAATGGCTAAACGCAACTTTAGTTCATTTTTTTCTTCTAAAAGTTTTTCAATCGAACTCACGAGCAACTCATTCTCTCTCGTGAGATTGGATATTTTCTCTTTTTGTTTTAAAAACAATGCAAACAAAAAAAGTAAAATAAGAAACGCAACGATAGTGCTTAAAAAATATAAATCTATTTGCAAAGAAATTCCTTGAATAATATTTGTAGATTATACTATTTTGACAGACTCCTTAAGTAAATATTGCAAAATGAACCTTTTTTTAAAAAAATCAAAAAAATTAATACCTGCAAAAGTGTCTTAATGACGCATTATAAACTTAAGTAATTCAAAATATACATAAGTTTAATTATTCCTTAGAAAAATATGGGTATAATTCGGCAAATATTTTGAGGGGAAGATGCTTAGTGTAAAGCGATCTTGTATCATCTCCTTAAATAAAAGGATTACGATGCAAGAAAATGCACAACAAAACACTTCTATAGAAGAACTCACATTCGATGACTTAGGTCTAAAAAAAGAGATACTACGCAGTATCAAAGACGCCGGTTTTTCAGTTCCAAGTCCTATTCAGGCACAAGCTATCCCTTTTGTTTTAGCAGGACGCGATATGGTTGGTCAAGCACACACGGGTACAGGTAAAACTGCTGCGTTTGGTCTTCCAGCTATCAACAATATGCACCTTAAAGGTGGTGTTGAAGTTTTAGTTATCACTCCAACACGAGAACTTTCAACGCAAGTTTCTGATGAACTTTTCAAGTATGGCAGAAACATGGGAATAAAAACAGTTACAATTTATGGCGGTAGCTCATACAAACGTCAAATCGACTTAGTAGAAAGAGGTGCGAACATCATTGTTGCAACCCCGGGTCGTCTTTTGGATATCCTCAAGAAAAACATGATTGATAACTTCGCTCCAAGCATGGTTGTTTTAGACGAAGCTGATGAGATGCTCGACATGGGATTTTTGGATGATATCAATGAAATTTTTTCATACCTTCCAACAAACCGTCAAACACTTCTATTTTCAGCAACAATGCCTCAGCCAATTAAAACGCTTGCTTCAAGAATTTTACAAAACCCTGAGTTTGTATCTATCACCAAAGGTGAAACTACAAATACCGACATTGAGCAACTTTACTATGTTATCGAAGAGTCTGAAAGAGATGACGCAATCATCCGTTTGATGGATTCTGAAATCACTAAAAAATCTATTGTATTTTGTAGAACAAAAAGTGAAGTTGACAGACTTTCAAATGTTCTCTCAAACGCAGGCTACCTTGCAAATGGTCTTCATGGAGACATGGAACAACGCCAACGTGAAACTGTTATTAAAGGTTTCAAAAGCAACTCTGTAAAAGTTCTTGTTGCAACTGACGTTGCTGCTCGTGGTATTCACGTTGACAACATCTCTCACGTTTTCAACTACCATATTCCATTTGACCCTGAGTCTTATGTTCACCGTATCGGGAGAACTGGACGTGCAGGTACAAAAGGAAAAGCAATTACACTTTTAACTCCGCTAGAGTTTAAAGAGTTACAACGCATCAAACAAAAAGTTGGAACTTCAATGGCTCATGCTTATGTTCCAAGTAAAAATGACCTTCGTTCTACAACTATTACTAATATGGTTAAAACAATTGAAGACCAACATATTTACGATGAAGCACATAAAGTTTTAGATAAACTCAAAGAAGATATAGATGAAGAGACAATTATGTTCAAACTTATCTCTATGATTTTAGATAAACAAGATATCAAAGGACCAAACAACATCGGTATTCCTGCTGATAGAATTGAAGCAATCCTTGAGCGTGCAAATAACAGAGGCGGTAGTAGAGATACTAGAGGTCGTAGTCGTAACAGAAGCGGTGGAAGTAGCTCTCGTGATGGCGGTGGGTACCGTGGTAACAAAAGCACAAGTGGTGGCGGAAGCCGTGATGGTGGTGCTCCACGTGAGCGTGGAAGTCGTGAAGGCGGCGGTGGATACCGTGGCAACAGCGCCTCATCAGCTTCAAGAAGCCGCTCAGGTGGCGCTAACAGAGGCAGAGATTAGTTCTCTGCTTTAAGCTCACATACTTTTTTTCATTAAACAATCCGCTTTTCTTCTCTCTACACCTATATTTGCCACTGCAAAAATTAATCTAATGAATTTATTTTGTTGAAAAAAATTGACCAACTGTAGATTTAAAAAACTAAAAGCCTTACATATAATCAATGCCTAAATTTTTCACCATTTGACATTGCCTTTTTTGCTCAATCTCTTCTATGATACTTTTTATCCAATTACTTTTGCTAATATTGTGATTGCATTTTTTTAAAAAGAATACAAAAAAAGATAGATATATTTTGTTTTCACTAAAATTTAAACCTAAACAAACTAGTGATTATAAAGATATGTATCCATCATTAAAACTTAAATCTTATACCTAACGACAAATATCCACCTTCAAGATCCAATTTCGTATATGTATATTCTGAGCCGCTTATCATGCTATTTTCATATACACTATTACACATAAACTCATAAGATACAAGAAAGTTTATATTTTTACTTTCTAGAATGATTTTTAAGCCTAAAGAATATGACTGCTTATCTTCGAGTTCAAAAGATTCTCTACCATTACTAATAGCAATGTCCGATAAATAATTATACCTTGTAAAAACCCCGTACTTAATTATTTCATATTGATATAAAAGAGGTATCTCAACTGAGTACAAACCATTAACGTTTACACCTGAACCAAAACCGCTTACAACGCCCCATCCCAGTGAAGGTTCTGTAAGTATGTGATTTGTAAGTGGAAAAGAGTAGCCAATTCGAATATCACCTTTAAATACAGTTTCATCGGTACTATAGCCACTTCCGTTTCCATTATTTAATTGCTTATACTTTGCGCTGGAATCTTCCAAGTGCTTTCCAAATGTTACATCAATAAACATATTATTTGCAAAAAGATTTGAGACTAATAACATTATAAGAATGCATAATTTGTTCAATTAGAACTCCTGATTTAGCAATGTAAATGTTGAAGCGTTATTATTCATCGGTCCACCCCAATTATTTATTTCTAGTTTTACAACTAAAATTCATCACTATTTGTATAATGTTTAGTAAGTGCCTCAAGCCAGCCAGTGCTCACCCCAAACCTACAATAACTAGTTTTTATTATCAATAGTTTTTTTGACATTAATACTCCCCAGATACAACCTAAACTATGTAAATTATTATACTTAAAAGAATGTAACAAGTTTACTTTTCAGACATAAACATAGTTCTTATTTTGCAACAAAATCAAACGACTAACAATTTTATTTTAATTTAGAAGATTATTTTTTTAAAAGATGCGCTATAATTTTTTTAAAAAAGAAGAAGAAACAATGCACATCATATTTGAAAATCATGAATTTTATATCGAAAAAGAAGATGCTCAGATTCCTTGGTTAAAAATATTTACCAAAGAACCATTTAAAGAACTTGGTGATATGCCCAAAGAACTTCGGATCAAACTTTGGGAAATATATGACATTGTAGAGCATGAAATGAAGTATTTTTACTCTCCCACAAAGATAAATATGGCATCCTTTGCAAATATGCTACCTCGCGTTCATATCCATGTTATGGCAAGATTTGAAGATGATACTCATTTTCCAAATCCTATGTGGGGCGAAAAAATTCGAGAGAGCACACTTGATTTTAAAAATCAAGAAGAGTTTCATAAACGTATTTTTCATGCATTACAAGGTATTTAAAAGAAACTCAACTGCAATGAAAAAATCAAGCAAAAGAGTTATTTTACAGTAGAGTTATTTTTTAAGAGGTGAGAATGGTACTAAAGCAGATCCCCATGTAAGTCCGCCACCAAAAGCATCTAGAAGCAAAAGCTCACCTGCGATGAGTTCTCCGCTTTCATATATATCGTTGACAGCCATCGGAATGGATGCTCCAGAAGTATTACCATATTTATGTACAGTAAGAACAACTTGTTCTTCTTTCATTTTCAAGGCATCACCAACTGCTTTTATAATTCTATAGTTTGCTTGATGCGGCACAAAATGTTTGATATCAGCACTTGCAATATTATTATTTTCTAAAATTTCTACGACATCTTTTGTCAATGTGCGTACAGCAACTTTAAAAGTTTCATTGCCTTTCATTTGCATAAAGCAACCCGCAGCTTCTTGTTCAAGTGAATCATGAGGAGAGCCTGTACCGCCATTTGGTGTCATAAGTAAATCTGCGAATGCTCCATCAGCTCCAGTTTGGATATCAATGATAGCTTCTTCTTTGTTATCAGTAGCACTGATAATTGCAGCCCCTGCTCCATCACCAAAGAGGATACATGTCCCTCTATCGCTATAGTCAGTGATAGCAGAAAGTTTTTCAGCTCCAATAATAAGCACATTTTTTTTCATGCCAGATTCTATAAATGCTTTTGCTATTGAGAGTATATATACAAAACCTGTACAAGCCGCGGAGATATCAAACGCAGTTACATTAGAAAGACCAAGCTTTGTTGAGATGATAGTCGCAGTTGATGGCATACAAAAATAATCTGGTGAAATAGTCGCACATACAACCATATCTATATCTTCTTTAGCAATACCGCTACGTTCTATAGCTTTTTTTGCTGCTGCAACACCCATATCGCTTGTTGTTTCATCGGAGGCAGCAATATGGCGCTCTTTTATTCCAGTTCTTTGAACAATCCACTCATCTGTGGTGTCAACCATTTTTGATAAATCTTCATTTGTCAAGATTTTTTTTGGAACATACGCACCAATAGAACGAAATGCTGCATAAGCCATTAAGCTTCCTTTTGTTTTAACTGTTGCAATCTAGAGATGATACTTTCATTAACGCCAGTATCCACATATCGAATGGCTTGATAGATAGCATTTTCCATAGCTTTTGGATTACTTTTTCCATGACTTACTATAACACAGCCTTTAATCCCAATAAGAGGAGCTCCGCCTACTTCTGCATAATCTATCTGTTTTTTTAGAAGCTTAAATACTTTTCGCATAAGCAACGCACCCGTAATAGCGATCGGTGATTTTCTAATATAATCTTTAATAAGTCCACTGATAGTTGAAGCTACACCTTCGCTTGCTTTTAGAACGAGATTTCCTACAAAACCATCACAAGTGATAACATCACATGTTCCGTTAAAGATATCACTTCCTTCTACATTTCCCTTGAAGCCTTTCGAGCCTTTGAGAATTTTAAACGCAGCCTTTGTTACTTCATTGCCTTTTGAATCTTCTTCGCCATTTGCAAGAATACCGATGCTTGGTGTTTCGATTTTAAACATATCTTCAGCATAACAACCACCCATAATAGCGAACTGCGCTAAATGCTCAGGTTTTGAATCAACATTTGCACCAACATCTAAGATGATAGAGCGACGACCAGTTTTTGTTGGCATAAGTGCTACAAGCGCAGGACGCAAGACGCCCTCAAGACGACCAAGCCTAAGTGTTGCAAGTGTCATTGTTGCTCCACTGTGTCCAGCAGAAACAACGCCATCTGCTTCACCATTTTTGACTAGTTCTATAGCTTTGTATATACTGCTTTCTTTGCGTTTAACAGCATCGGTAGCAGCGTCACTCATTGAGACAACATCATCTGATTCAATAATTAAAATCTTATCTCTATAACGTTTTGGTAACAGAGGTAAAATTTCAGACTTTTTACCTACTAAAATAAGTTCAAACGATTTTCTCTTGAGTGCTTCTACACAACCTTTTACAATTGGCTCAGGACCGAAGTCCCCGCCCATTGCATCAACTGCAATCTTAACCATTAATTATTTATACTCACCAGTCGTTGGGTTAACGTGGTGTGGTAATCTGTAAGTTCCGTCTTTGTCTTTAACTGGACGTGCTAAAGAAATCTTGTAGTGAGTTCTTCTTTTAGCTGAACGAGAGTGTGACACTCTTCTCTTAGGTACTGCCATAGTTTTAATTCCTTTCTATTTTATTTATGCTGTATAAGGAACACGTTCCTTATACTTTGCTAAGGCCACTGGGACCACTAAAGCTATGCCTCTTTTTGAGGCAAGAATCGCTTTTATTATTAAACCGCGTAAAGGAACAAAATTCCTTATGCAAGTCAAACTCTTAATTTAAGAGTTTTGACAATTTTCGCAACTGTAATAGTCACTTTTGATAAGCTCAAGCTCAGAATGCAATATTTCATCAATATCAGCATATCCATCAAAAGATTCTACAACATCAAGCTCTATGCGATCATCTCCATTAAAAAGACCATCTGAGATAAAAAGTTCTATATTTTCATCTAAAGGTAATTTAATATCTTGAGCGCATTGACTACATTCCGTATCTACTAAACCGCTGAGTTCTGCTTTGAGTAAAATCAAATTGCCAGAATGGTACTGTAAATAACCTTTAAAATTTGCCTCTTGATATTCAAGTTCAAACTCTAAAGGAGTCTTTGTAACTTTTCTGAGTAAAAACTTCACAATTGTTACTTAAGAAATTTCTCTCTCAGAGAAAAAGAATGCGATTTCTACAGCTGCGTTTTCAACAGAATCACTACCATGAACTGCGTTTGCATCTATATTTTCAGCAAAATCTGCGCGAATTGTGCCAGCTTCAGCATCTTTTGGGTTTGTAGCACCCATCAAATCACGGTTTCTTTGCATAGCATTTTCGCCCTCAAGAACCGAAACAACTACTGGACCACTGATCATGAAATCAACTAAATCGTTGAAAAAAGGTCTCTCAGAGTGTACAGCATAAAATGCTTCTGCATCAGCACGTGAAAGTTGAATTTTTCTTGTTGCTGCTATTTTAAGGCCATCAGTCTCAAAACGATCTAAGATTTTGCCGATAACACCTTTAGCAACTGCATCTGGTTTGATTATAGATAGAGTTCTTTCCATCAAATCTCCTGTTAATATAAAATTAGAGTGGAATTATATCTAAAAAATAATGTATTTTAATTGAAGTTTAGAAATTTAGAAGGGATTTTTTGTATCAATGAGTAAAAAATCCATTAATACAGAAGCACTCCCCAGAGTGCTTCCTGAGACTATTCTACAACAGGCTCTTTACTTGAACGTTGCGCATCCGTAATATCATCACGGTGTGAAGGGCTATCACCGATAGCATCCCAAGTTATACAACCCTCAGTAGGACATGCAGTAGCACATGCTGGTTCATCGTGATGTCCAACACACTCTACACATTTATCACCATATACATAGTAAATTTCTTCACCAGTTGGATTATCATCCTCATCTACAATTGCTTCTACTGGACATTCGTCAATACAAGCGCCACAGTTAATACAAGTATCATTAATATATACAGCCATTATTTTCTCCTAATTTTTGTTGCAGTAACTATACACAGAAGATTTTTAAATGTAGCTAAAACTAGTTTCTATCTATTTAAAATTCAACTATTCGTTACATATCAAGAAGACGCTCTATGACAAATTTAGTCGTCATCTTGAGCACATTTTGATTTAAAGACCTAAATATTCTCTTATAACATCTATTTTATCTGTAACTTCCCAGCTAAAGCCCTCTTCTTCGCGGCCAAAATGACCATAAGTAGCAGTCTTTCTATAGATAGGACGCAAAAGATCAAGTGAAGTGATGATACCCTTTGGAGACAAATCAAAAATATGTTTTATACACTCTTCTATCTTCTCTTCAGCGACCACACCTGTTCCATGCGTATCTACCATTATAGATACAGGTTTTGCCACACCAATTGCATATGCTACTTGAATAGTTGCTTTATCACAAGCACCCGATGCAACTAGATTTTTCGCAACCCATCTTGCGGCGTATGCAGCACTTCTATCTACTTTAGTAGGATCTTTTCCACTAAATGCACCACCACCGTGAGGGCAACTTCCACCGTATGTATCTACAATGATTTTTCGCCCAGTTAGTCCAGCATCACCTTGCGGTCCGCCGATAACAAATTTTCCTGTTGGATTGATATGAAATACAGTGCTTTCACTGAGTAACTCTGCAGGGATAACTTTGCGTATAACTTCATTTATAACATCTTCATGTATTTTCTCTTGAGAAACATCAGGAGCGTGCTGCGTGGAGACAACAACCGTCTCAACTGAAACAGGCTTATCTCCTATATATTTTACACTTATTTGTGCTTTTCCATCTGGTCGTAAATATGGAATAATTCCCTCTTTACGTACTTCAGCTAGTTTTTGCGTCAAGCGATGTGCAAGATATATTGGAAGTGGCATTAAAACATCTGTTTCGCGGCACGCATATCCAAACATAAGACCCTGATCACCTGCTCCAATCTCTCCATCCGCTTGATCAACACCTTGGTTAATATCAGGAGATTGTTCACCTATTCCATTTAATACTGCAGCAGAACGATAATCGAAACCGTAGGTTGCATCTGTATATCCAATCTCTTGGATAACTTTTCTTGCAATCTCTTGCATAGGGGCATAAGCCGTCGTTTTCAGTTCGCCTGCAATTACACAAAAACCATTTGATACCAAAGTTTCACACGCAACACGTGCCTTTGGATCATGCTCAATAATATAATCCAGAATTGCATCACTGATTTGATCTGCCATCTTATCAGGGTGCCCTTCTGTTACAGACTCTGAGGTAAAAATATACTCTTTCGTCATCGATTTTCCTTATTGAAGTACAGAGTCTCGCTCCATAAATCGCGCAAATTATATCAAATAATTCTAAAACTAATATACTCAACTTTCGCACATAAAACCTAACTCTTTCTTCGTGTAAACACTGATGGCTGTAATAATTTGGTGTAATTCTTTATTGCTCTTGAAATTATC
>Ga0154590_1092_pt2 | contig 51810 bp, 61 predicted proteins | sample RifGroF2_FD_116019 | JGI IMG/M metagenome (GOLD analysis project Ga0154590, IMG submission 116019) | Sulfurimonas sp. GWF2_37_8 | reverse complement strand
AAGCAAGTTTTTGGCTGAAAGATATTCACGACTATATCGCACAAGATAATCCAAAAATAGCTAAAAAGGTTGTAAACGAAATTTTCACTAAAACTCAAATACTAGCTACATTCCCAAAAGTTGGTTATCCCTATGAGGATAATACAAATAATGAAATTAGAATTTTACTTTATGGACATTATCGTATTGCATATTTTATCAAAGATACAGAAACTATAGATATTTTAGGTGTATTTCATGGAGCATTAGAGATAGAAAGATATTTATAGATTCAGATATAACAAAACATAGAGACTGTGAAATAACTAAACCCTATACAGTCTCATAAATTACAAAAATTCTAACTATAAAGACGCTTTAGGATTGTGATATAATTTTAGGAGAAATTAGGTGTTGACACAGAATTATTTACAGTCCCACTTGTTTAGATTGAAGCTGAAATTCGTTTGACACAAAAGACTGAATTTTCACTATTTGACAATTTTCCTTGTGTAAACTCACCTAAAAACAAAATATTTTCACACATACATATTTTTGCGTAATCTTCAATGTATTCAAGCATCATCTCGGAATATCCCTTCATCTTTTCATTTTCATCCACAATAAAATCATATACGCAAAGATGGCGTTTATGCTGAAGCGTTGTATTTACACTCACTCCTGCAAATGTAACAAGATTTTCTCTTTCAAAGATGCCAAACATTTGATATTTTGTGTGTTTCATGTCATAAATAAGGTCTTCGAACTCTTCGTAAGAAACTTTATCTCGTAGTTGACGGACAACTAAATAAGCTTTATCTAATTCTTTTAAGTCTAATTCTCTAATTTGCATGTTCGTTAGTGATGCTCCTTTTTTCAAGACTAGTAAATAAATTTTTAAATGTCAGCTCAGAAGTAAAATTCACTTAAATTTCACTTCTGAGGTGTAGCAATGATATTTATAAAGAAATTTATTTTATCAAATTGACTCTAAAATCTTTATGATTAATCAAAGAGTCAATTTTTTTGTTCTAAAAACCCTTATGATATTATACTAAAGCATCGTTTTACTCAATTAACACAAAAATAATAGTAATAAAATCACTCTTGAAAAAATTGTGCTACCTCTTGCATAATCACGATGAGTTCTTCTTTTGTTTCAAACTCCAAAACTTTTTTGTTTTTTACATCCTCAGCGGGCTGGGTGTAGTCAAAGACAAGGATATAGCGTAAGAGTTTCACTTTTTCACCATACAAATCAGCCCATTCCAAGCTCATCTCCGCCACTTCACCATGCATATCGACCACAACTGCAGGATAGAGTCTTGTAAGATTTGAGAGTTTTATTGCACCTATGCTTGAGTTATAAATCATTTTTTTCCTTATTGAGGCTTTTATTCATCTCACCACGCTGCATCTTCAAATAGGTCAAAAAACCAAAAGTAGTTCCTGTGATAATAAAAAATGAACCTATATAGTCATCTCTTTCATATGCCATGACTATCCAACAGATATCAGCAAAAAGATAGACGATAACTGCTTGATAAATCTTGCCTTTGTAAGTTAAAAACGCACCGACATTGAGAAGAAATCCGCCAAGAACTGCAAAAGTCATCATTGCACATCACCTATTTTCTGCGTTTTGTATATCCAGCGATAATAGATTCCGCCAAAAGCAAAACCTAGACCAATAAGAAAAGTGATAAACCCCAAAGAATATGTGAGTGTCGCAAGATACCCTATCATATAGGATGTAAACGCAGCAATAGAGAGAAAAAGCATATCGTTATACGCGACTATACGACCATAATATTTTTTATCGATATTTTTTTGTAAAAGTGTATAAGTATAAGACCAGAGTGTTGTCGTAAAAAAACCCACAACAACACTTGCAACTATGGAGAGGTAAAAATTTTGCATCACATACGCCCAAAGCCAAATAGCCAAAGCCTGCGCAATAAAAATATAAACAAGTCGTTTATTGTTTACCCAATCTCGCATGAGAACAGGTCCGATAACCAGACCGATAGCTCGACTAGCATGCAGTAAACCCAATGCAAGTGACGTGGCTATGATGCTTGCGTAGTACGCATCCACCATCAAAGCTACAAGCGCATCAAACGCAGTCAAACCGACAAAAGCATGCAAAAACATCAGATGCATCGCATGAGGATATTTTTTGAGATAGGTAAAAGTATCTTGCATCATCACTAAAAGATTTTCTTGCGTTTCTTCGAGTTCAACTCGGATATCGATGCGATAAAAAAGAAAAAACGCAGCCATGAGAATAAATCCATCAAGGATAAACGCCATCTTCACTCCAAGTATATAAACAACAAACCCGCTCACTGCCATACCTAGCGTATATGAAAGTGACCAGATGATAGAGTGCAGTTCGTTTGCTTTTTGTAGATTTGAAGCACTCAGTATTTTTGGAAGCAATGACATCTCACTTGTAAAATAAAAACTTGCTGCTGCCATCTTGATAAAGATAAGGATATAAAGCAACCACAAATCCGCGAGCTCTGTAATAAAAACAAGGAAAAAAGTTGTACTCATCTCCAAAAAAATCAACCATAGCATCAACTTTTTTGGTTGTACTTTATCGATAATACTCCCAGAAAAAGGCGCTTGAATAATCCCCGAAGCAAAATGAATCATCGCAGTAAACGCAACGATTTCTGCTGAAACATGCATACTTAAAAGAAGTGTATAAATTGCAACATTGGAAAACCATGCGCCAAAATAAACGATGAGTTGTATGCCAGAGAGTCTTTTGAGTAAAGGTTCGTTTGCAAGAAGTTTTCTGTAGGTTTTCATAAACGCAAGAGTAGCATAAAGTTAATTATTTTTAAATTTTGCATATTTTGTATTAAAGTTATTTATTTTTAGGTCGATTTAAAGTGTAATAATATTCTTAAAAGATAGGAGTAAGTCATGGATGGCATAGCAAATGTTGCAAGACAGCAACAATCACAGTTAGCTTCGAGTGAGGCTCAAGGACGAGCGCAACAGGCACAACAGCAGATACAGCAACCACAAAAGGTGGATGTTGTCAAACAAATGCAAAAAGAAGATTCTGCTGTTAATTTAAATAAGATAGATTCAAAAGAAAAAGTTCAAGATTTGGTAGATGACCTCAACAAAGCAATGGCTCCAATGAATACAAATCTCAAGTTTGGCGTAGATACAAACGACATTTTTTATGTCTCTGTTATCGAAGCACAAACAAACAAAATGATACGAAGATTTCCTGCTGAACAAGCTGCAGATTTTTTACCTAAGATGCAAGAAGTAACAGGCATATTATTTGATTCTAAGGGGTAAATAAACTCCTTTGAATCAAACACTTTTTTTCTGCTTAGTTTTGCTACACTCTTTTTATATTTTATCTCGGCACTCATTTAATTCATTTTTTATAAGTATTCCCTCACCTCTTTTTCGTTATAATCGCGTCAATTATTTCTCAAGCAAAGGTTTTTTTATATGAAAAAAGAAGTCAAAAAAGTAGTTTTAGCATATTCAGGCGGACTTGATACAAGTGTTATTTTGAAGTGGCTACAAGATGAGTACAAAGCTGAAGTTATTACCTTTACAGCGGATTTAGGACAAGGTGAAGATGTTGAGCCGGCACGCCAAAAGGCACTTGACAACGGCATTAAACCTGAAAATATTTTTATTCTTGATGTACAAGAAGAGTTTGTAAAAGAGTATGTTTTTCCTATGTTTAGAGCAAATGCTATTTATGAGGGTGAGTACCTTCTTGGAACATCTATCGCAAGACCTCTTATCGCCAAAAAACAAATTGAGATTGCGACGAAGATGGGTGCAGATGCTGTAAGTCACGGAGCTACAGGAAAAGGAAATGACCAGGTAAGATTTGAGCTTGGTTATCTAGGTCTCAACCCTGACATTACTGTTATTGCTCCTTGGAGAGAGTGGAACTTAAACTCAAGAGAAAAACTTTTAGCGTATGCGAGAGAGCATGGAATTAAAATAGACCAAAAGCATTTGGATGCGAATGGAAATCCTACTGTAAGCCCTTACTCAATGGATGCGAACCTTCTTCATATCTCTTATGAAGGACTTCACTTAGAAAACCCAATGAATGAACCCGAAGAGTCTATGTGGTTGTGGACAAATTCTCCAGAGAATGCTCCTGATGAAAAAGAGTACATTACTATCGGCTATAAAAATGGCGACCCTATCTCTGTAAATGGCACGGAGATGTCTCCTGCTACTCTTTTGAGAACATTAAATGAGTATGGTAACAAACACGGTATCGGGCGTGTTGATATCGTTGAAAATCGTTTTGTCGGTATGAAAGCACGCGGATGTTATGAGACACCAGGTGGAACTATCATGCTTAAAGCACACCGCGCTATAGAATCTATTTGTTTAGACCGTGAAGAAGCGCATATGAAAGACGGCATGATTGCAAAATATGCAGAACTTATCTACAATGGTTTCTGGTTTACTCCTGAGCGAGAGATGATGCAGGCAGCCATTGACATTACACAAAAATATGTCCAAGGAACTGTAAAACTCAAACTCTATAAAGGAAATGTAGAAGTTGTAGGTCGTGAGTCAGATATGTCCTTATATTCTGAAGCACACTCGACATTTGAAGAAGATGAAGTTTACAATCAAAAAGATGCGGAAGGTTTTATTAGACTCAATGCGCTTAGAAGAATTATTGCCGGTAAAAAAAGAAATCACTTAAATAAATAAAAAGGATACAAAATGAGCATTATCAAAATTGACATGATCTCTCCGGAATTTCAAGCTGAAATGGAAAAAACTATTAAGTTTACAGATAAAGTGGTAAAACAATTTAACTGGGAATACAACCCTCAAGCAGAGATAAATGAGGGTGTCCAGATGGGTCTTGCCAGAAACAAAATGATGTACAACAAGCGTTTTTGTCCTTGTTTTATGGTTGAAGTGGTAGATGACAAACCAAGAAGTGTTGAAGATAGAATCTGTCCTTGTAAACCTGCCCTTGAACATGAGATACCAGAAGAAGGTGTTTGCCACTGCCAAATCTTTTGTACTCCTGCGTTTGCAGCTGCAAAACGCATCGAACTCGGTATGGAAGAGGTAGTTCATACACATTCACGTGGTCTTACCAAAGAAGAGTGTCAAGTTCTTGTAAACCAAAGAGAAATCGATGGCGATGAACTTATCGCACTTATCGAAGCCCGTGATCTCGGTATGGTTGACTTTAAAATCGTCGATGTTCGTGAGCATATGGAGTGGATGATGGGTCATATTACTGGAGCAGATGCCCTTGTTCCTACAAGCAGTTTCTTCCAAACTTTAGATGAAGCAAAACTGGATAAAAATGAAAATATCATTCTTTATTGTCATGTAGGCAGTCGTTCTGCACACTGTGCAAGAATTTTAGGTGATATGGGCTACACAAAAATCGGAAACTTAACGCACGGTATTGTCTCTTATGGCGGACCAAAAGAGAGATAATTCTCTCTTGTTTTAGAAGTAAAAAAAAGGAATAAAATTGAAAGTACTACTTATAAAAGATGTAAAAAGTTTAGGGAAAATTGGCGAAGTTAAAGAGGTAAAGGACGGATATGGCAAAAATTTTCTTATAGCTAAAGGTTTTGCAAAACATGCAACAACGGAGATATTAACACAACATGCTGCCGATGAGGCACAAAAAGCAAAAGATTTGGCAGATGAGATAACAACACTAAAAGCCCTTGCAATGAAGCTGGATAAAGCGGAAATAATCATTACAAAACCACTCGGTGATAACGGCCATCTTTTTGGTTCAATCACAAAAGATGAAGTGGCTCATGCACTCCTCGAACAACATAGTATTGAAATAGATAAAAAACACATCATTGACAAAGTTGCTATCAAAACAGTTGGTGAACATGAGCTAGACCTCAAACTCGGTCATGGTATTCATGCAACACTTCATGTGGATATCCAAGGCGAATAAGAATGTTTGATGCAACAACCATACTTGCCTATAAGGGCAAAAATAAAGCTGTTATAGGTGGTGATGGACAAGTTACTTTTGGGAGTTCTATCCTCAAGGGTAATGCAACAAAGATTCGGACACTTCACAATGGCAAGATTCTTGCAGGTTTTGCTGGAAGCACTGCTGATGCTTTTAATCTTTTTGAAATGTTTGAACAATTTTTAGAAAATAAAAAAGGTGATCTTCTCAAGTCTGTTATAGAATTTTCCAAAGCTTGGAGAAAAGACAAAGTTCTTCGCAGACTTGAAGCTATGATGATCGTTCTCAACAACGAACATATTTTCATTTTAACAGGAAATGGGGATGTAGTCGAACCAGAAGATGGTGTAATAGCTTCTATCGGTAGCGGTGGCAATTATGCTATTGCAGCAGCGCGCGCACTCAAAAAACATGCTTCACTCGATGAAGAGGAGCTTGTCAGAGAGAGTCTTACTATCGCAGCAGATCTGTGTATCTACACAAACCACAATATCAAAATCCTCACTCTTTAGGAAAACAGATAATGAATTTAACGCCAAAAGAGATAGTTGCATATTTAGACCAATATGTTATCTCTCAAAAAAATGCAAAAAAAACTATAGCTTTAGCACTTCGAACACGCTATAGAAGAATGCAACTTCCTATAGAACTTCAAAATGAAATAATGCCTAAAAACATACTTATGATAGGTTCAACCGGAGTCGGAAAAACAGAAATCTCACGAAGACTAGCAAAAATGATGAAAGTACCATTTATCAAAGTCGAAGCTAGCAAATACACCGAAGTAGGATTTGTCGGGCGTGATGTAGAGTCGATGATCCGTGATCTTGTCGTAAACGCAATCACTATCGTAAAAGCCGAAAAAGAAGAAGAAAACAAAGAAAAAATAGAAAACTATATCCGTAACAAAATAGTAGAAACACTTCTCCCACCTCTTTCTCCTAGTGCGAGTGAAAGTAAAAAAGATGACTATGCACATCTACTTTGCGCCATGGAAAAGAGAGTAGAATCCGGTGAGATGGATGATACAATCATTGAACTGCAACTTGAAAAAGTAAATATTGAGTTTAATGATACAAATATACCTCCTGAAATGGCAAAAGTGCAAGAAAGCTTTTCAAAAATATTTTCTACCATGAATAAAGAAGATAATCAAAAAGAGCTTACAGTAAAAGATGCAAAGTCTCTTCTAAAACTCGAAGCAACAAATAAACTCCTAGATATGACAAACATAAACGCAGAAGCATTACGTCGTGCAGAGAATGGTGGCATCATCTTTTTGGATGAAATAGACAAAATAGCTCTCAGTGAAAAATCTCAGGGCAGAAATGATCCAAGTAAGGAAGGCGTACAACGGGATTTACTTCCTATTGTTGAAGGCAGCAGTGTTACTACAAAATATGGTGTCATCAATACGGACCATATTCTCTTTATCGCCGCAGGTGCTTTTCATGTAAGTAAACCTAGTGATCTTATCCCTGAACTTCAAGGAAGATTTCCTTTGCGTGTTGAACTTGAAGCACTAACAGAAGAGACGCTTTATGCCATACTTACACAAACACAGAACTCTTTACTCAAACAGTATGAGGCACTTTTATCGACAGAAGGGCTTACGCTGCGTTTTGATGATGAAGCTATTCGTGCTATAGCCAAACTTTCTCATCGTGCCAATGAGATAACCGAAGACATTGGTGCTAGACGCCTTCATACAGTTTTGGAAAAAGTTTTAGAAGATATAAGTTTTGATGCTGAGAGCTACAAAGGACAAGATTGTATTGTCACAGCTGCTTTAGTACATGAAAAACTTGATTTAGTCGTAGAAAATGAAGATCTCTCTCGTTATATATTGTAAAAACACCAAATAAAGGTCATACACATGAGCCAAGAAATAAATACGCAAGAAACCACAAGAAGTGGTTTTGTCTCTCTTATAGGTCGTCCAAACGCAGGTAAAAGCACGCTTATGAACTCCCTTTTAGGTGAAAATATCGCAATGGTTTCTCAAAAAGCAAACGCAACGAGAAAACGCTCAAACGCAATTGTCATGCATAATGGAGATCAGATTATCTTTGTTGACACACCGGGCATACATGAGCGCGAAAAAGTGCTCAACCAGTTTATGCTTGATGAAGCACTCAAAGCCATGGGAGATTGTGACCTTATTGTTTATCTTGCACCGATAACAGATTCTACAGAGCATTATGAAAAATTTTTAAAACTAAACAATAATCAGGTGAAACATATTATAGTTCTTAGTAAAATCGACCAAGTTACTCAGGAAAAACTCTTCAAACGCATCAGCTCGTATAACCAATTTTCAGACCATTTTGAAGCATTGATTCCTATCGCTGTACCAAAAAAAATAGGACATAAAGATTTACTTGATACTATCGCAAAAAATCTGCCTTATTCTCCTTATCTTTTTGATCCTCAAGATTTAACAAGTGAGCTTGTGCGTGATATCTATGCAGGTTTTATACGCGAAGCTGTTTTTGAAAATGTCAGCGATGAGATTCCTTATGAATCGGATGTTTTGATAGACAAGATAGAAGAAAACAAAGGTATGGATAAGATTTATGCGACTATTATCATCGAAAAAGAGTCTCAAAAAGGCATCATTATCGGTAAAGGCGGAGAGTCTATCAAACGTATAGGAAAATATGCCAGAGAAAAAATAGAATTTTTAAGTGGACAAAAAGCCTACCTTGACCTTCAGGTAAGTGTCAAAAAAGGCTGGAGTAAAGATAAAAATTATTTAAAAGAAATAGGATATCAAAATGACAAAGCATAATGTTAATAAACTATTTAAAACAGCTATGATTATTATTTTTACAAATGTTTTGCTTTTTGCGAATGAATCTTTAGATAATTATCGAATAAATGGTATAGACAATATTGCCAAAATAATGGATGAAGAACTCACTAGAGAATCTTATTGGAGTGAATATATCAAAGATAAGGATACAAAATTTGGTTTTACTGAAGAGTATAGTAGTATTCTTTACTGTGACAAAAACAAATCGACACTCTCTTTATATGTAAAAAACAAGGAGAATAAATATGAATTTGTCAAAGAACATAGTGCTTATACAGGAAAAAATAATGGAGACAAGGCAGAAGAAGGAGATTTAAAAACGCCTATAGGTATCTATCGTATTATAGATAAACTCTCAAAAGACAAAAATCTTGACTCTTTTTATGGTCCTCTTGCTTTTGTGACTTCGTACCCAAATATCTATGACAGATTTCAGGGAAAAAATGGTCATGGTATTTGGATTCATGGTTTACCAACAGAACAAACAAGAGATACATACACCAAAGGTTGTATTGCTATAGAAAATGAAAATATAGAATGTTTGGAGGGGAAAATCAATTATAAAGAGACCCTTTTAATCATTGACGAACAGACAACACCAAAAATTTCATCCAAAGAGACTCTCTCTTTACTTTTATCTGAATTATTCAAATGGAGATATGCTTGGCTTTACAGCGACACAGATACTTATCTTGATTTTTATACTCCTGATTTTGTTAGAGATGATGGCATGAAATATCCAGAATTTAAAAGATTTAAAACAAGGGTTTTCCAAAAAAGTGAGAAAAAAACGATTATTTTTCAAAATATAAGTATTGTTCCTTATCCAAATTTGACAAATGTTTTCAAAATAACATTCAAAGAAATGTATAGATCGGATACTTTTAGATTTACTGGTGATAAAACTCTCATGATAAAATTAGAAGACAAAAAAATGAAAATTTTCACAGAACGCTAAATGAAGTTTTTTTTATTTATTTTATTATATTTCTCTTCGCTGTATGGAGAAATTCAACTTATTAAAAAAGAAAATGCAGATTTCAATACTACTTTACTTGTTATAGGTGGAATACATGGTGATGAACCAGGTGGCTATTTTGCAGCTTCTATTCTTGCAACGCACTATGAAATAGAGTCAAAAAATTTATGGATTGTTCCAAATCTCAATCAAAAAAGTATTCAACAAAATTCAAGAGGTATTTACGGTGATATGAATAGAAAGTTTTCTGCTATAACAGAGAATGATTCTGACAAACAAACTATAGAAGAGATAAAGAAAATTATTTTAGAAGAAAAAGTCTCACTTATCCTCAATCTTCATGATGGACATGGTTTTTATAGAAAAGAAAAACAAGGTAATATCTTCAATCCAAATGCATGGGGACAAACCTGCGTTATTGATCAATGCAAACTCAAAGAAAATCAGCCTTTTGGTAATCTTGATGAAATTGCTTCTCTTGTAAAAGAAAATCTCAATAAAAAACTTCTAAAATCACATCATAGTTTTGATGTCAGAAATACTAATACAAAGTTTGATGATGAAGCAATGCAACTTTCACTAACTTACTTTGCTGTAACCAATAACAAACCTGCGTTTGCAATTGAAAGCAGTAAAAATCTCTCTTCTTTATCTGAAAAAGTTTTTTATCAACTTCTTGCTATAGAAGAATTCATGAAAATTATGGATATTAAATTTACAAGAAAATTTGATATGAATGAAAAAGAGATAAATACAATTATTGAGGAATATGGTTTTGTTAGTATAAATAATAATATTTCACTAAATTTAAAGGATATCAAAAACTCTTTAAGCTTTATTCCGATAAAATCGACTAACAATCTCTTTAATTTTTCGAGTCCTTTGGGAGCAGTAGAATATTCAAAAGGGAAAATCGAAATCTTTATAGCAAATAAAAAGTTAACTGAGCTTAAGCCTCAGTACTTTAAACTATCAGACTCATGTCCTGATACTTACAAGATTGAGATTGACGGAAATGTTACTTCCGTAGAAAAAGCTTCATATTTTTTTGTAAATGACGATTTTAAGATATTAAAAAATGATGGAGTTCGTGTGAATGTTATTGGATACTATTCCAAAGGAGTTTCCAATGAAGAGGAAATACTTTTAAAACAAAGTGATATGAGTGAGAGTTTTTCACTTGACACACTTAAAAAAGTTTATCGAGTAGAGTTTTACAAGAATGATGAATTTTGCACCACATTAATGGTAAAATTTAAATAGGATTATAGTTTATGGACAAATCAACGCAACACTCTTTTTCAAGTGTAATATCAATTAATCCCTATAATAACACATATTTTAGTGGTACGTCTGATGTTTTAAATGAAGCTTTATCACCTTCGTATATAAAAAATCAGTTTGTACTCTCTTTTCTAAATACACATAGCTTTATAAATGCAAAAATTGAAATCAGTAAAAATATTCCCCAAGAAGATTTAACGGATGCTATTTTCAACAAAGTCTATGACGAACTTGCACTCGATCAAGCAGTAGAATATCAAATTCAATTTATTGAAACATTTAATACTCTTGATTTAGAAAATAGATACTTTAATGTTTTTATTGTTGATCCACTCATAATTGCTCAAACATATCAAGCTGCTATAGATAAGATAAAATATATTGATATTATTATACCATCACCTCTTTTACTTAAATCACTCTACACAAAAAACCTCATTCAAAATAGTGGGGTACACTGTTTTATTTATATTCAAGAAAACGATGCTTTTGTTACTATCTATCATGATAAAGAGTTTGTATATGCTAAGTCTATAAAGTTCTCACTGAAACAAATGCATGAAAGATTTTGCGAACTCTATGGTGAGAGAGTGGAATATCAAGATTTTATCAACTTTATTTCTACACAAAATCTCAAAGAAACGCAGAGCAACTACAAAAGCTTTATTATTAAGTTATACAAAGAACTGTTTGCAAATATCAATGACATTCTTACATATTTAAAACGGGCTTTTGATCTAGAAAAAATAGAGCATTTATATATTGGTATGAAAATACCATCTCTTACTAAGTTAGACGAGATGATAGAATCTGAACTCAATATTAAAGCAAGTGACTTTGCATTTGATTATGGGTTCCAAAGCAATAATGAACATATTGAACAAATGCATGCGCTTATGCATTTATATGCGACATTACCTCCGCATGAAAGATATGAAAATAATTTCAGCACTTTTTATCGTCCACCTAAATTCATCAAACGAGAAAGTGGAAAGTTAATTATGGCTGTTGCCGCTTCTTTTGCTATTGCTTTTGCTTATCCAATCACTTACTGGGTATTAAGTTATGCACAGGAATTGCAACTCAATCTGCTCCAACAGGAATATATTGAAGTACATAATGTAAAGATCTCAAGAGAAGCTACTATAAAAAATAAAGAAGCGGATAAAGAGAAGGCCTTAGCTCTTTTAAAAAAAGAGAAAGATGAATATACAGATAAGAAAAACACTTTAATCAAAATTCACGATGTTAAAGTCAATTATCCAATGAAAGCTCAACTTATCTCTACGCTCACAAAAGATTTAAATGACTATGATGTACGACTCGAAAATCTTGACTATAATGAAAAAGAATCCATCAAAACATTAACACTCAATCTAGTTGCAGAAGATGATAAAAAAATAACTAAACTTGTTGAGCACTTAACCAATATCCATCAAGGTGTTTTCAAATTTTCACTCCGTTACATATCTTATAAAGATGATACAAAGAAATACTTTAGTGCATTAAAGGTAGAACTATTATGAAAACAAATATTGAGGATTTTTTACATCAGATTGACCATAATTTCAAAGAAAAAAATCAGAAAGATATTTATATGACGTATATTATGATTTTTACTGCTATTTTCGCTGTATCATATCTTTTCTTTTGGGAAAGTTCATTTGAAAACTTTGAAACTAAAAATCATGAAATTATTAACGTCGAAACAAATATTAAAAATGATAACTTGTACTTAAAAAATAACACTGAAGCCAAAGTGGCACAACTTGAAGCTGAAACTGTACAGGCATCAAATGAAATGCTTATGCATAAAGACAATAATGCATATATAAAAAATAAAATAGAAGCAATTGCTTTTTTAATTTATGATGAAAGAGCATGGGGTGAGTATTTGCATTCTATCTCCACTAACGCAAAAAAATATGATGTTAAAATTTTAAACTTCACCAATAAACTAGCCCAAATGAACACCTCCTTTGGGCATGTACTTGATATCACAGTTTCATCTGTAGCTGGATATAAAAACACCGTAAATTTCATCAATTCACTCGAACAAAGTGATCTTGTTGTTGATATACACGATATGAATATCACAGCCGCAAATGGCTTACACTCTGATTTAAATATCTCAGTTTGGGGGATTATATACTAATGAATAAAAACGTAATTTTTGGCTTTTTTGTATTTACACTTGCACTCAGCTCGAACGAGCTTGCATGGGTAGATCATCAGATTGATGCTATTAAACCTCCTAGAATAGGTGTCGCTGCAGTAACTATTGCTGCATTAAATGATCCTTTTATTTTTCTTGAGAAGAAAGTTACTTTGGATACTACTAATACCGTAAAGCAGGTACCAGCTACTAGTGGTACTTTTGCTTTTAAAACTCCTTTACCAACTGCACCTACACTCAAACTTGCTGCAATTATGAATGGGGCTGCTCTCATAAATGGAAAATGGTGCAAAATAGGTGACACAGTTCAGGGCTATAAAGTTGTAAGTTTAGACCTTAAATCTGCTCACTTGACAAATAAAAATAAAAAACTAACGCTTAGTACACAAAGCGATAGCAAAAATCTAAAATTTAAAAACAAGTAGGAACTAAAAATGAAACTTTTTAATAGAAAAATAAACGCAACTTTATTGGCTCTACTGCTCTCAACGAGTGCCTTTGCTGATTGTTCTTATGAACTTTTTAGTATTAGTTCCACAAAAGACACAAAGATTATAGAGTTTATTGAACAGCTAAGCGATGAATGTCAATTTAGTATCATTGTAGCTGATCCCCATGCCGAAGAATTTTTAAATACAAAACTCAATAAAACACATTTAAAAAATCTTACAATTGATGAAGTTTTAGCCATTGTATTAGGTGAAAACAATCTCTCTTATACTCTTGAAAACAATGTACTTAAAATTTCTTATTTGACGACAAAGGTATTTAATATTGATTATATTCTTTCACAAAGATCAGGAAAAGGCAGTACTGATATCACACTCAGCTCTCAATCAAACTCACAAGCAAGCGGTATGTCAGGAGGGTCAACGCCCCAAACATCAAATGGACAAGCTACTTCTGGCGCACAATCTGGCATTAAAATAGAAAGTTTAGATGAAGTAAAATTTTGGGAAGAATTAGACTTAGAACTACAAAGAATACTCAATAGACCTCAAGATGTATATGAAGCTCCAAAACCAATCATCAATAAAAATGCAGGCCTTATCACAATAACTGCAACAACAAAACAGATGAAACGCTTTGATGACTATCTCAAAAAACTTCAAGATAAAGTACAGCTCCAAGTACTCATAGATGTACAACTTTTAACAGTTACCATCTCTGATGGAAAAAGCACGGGGATAGACTGGAGTCAAATCTATGCATTGCAAAATGTAGAACTAAGCGTACACAAACTGCAAAATCAAAATGTATCTGCTTGGGACTCGGATACTGGCAAAATCAATATTACCGAGACAGAGATTGCTGCAGATGCTATTAAGGGCGCGGCAAGTCTTGTAAGTTTTAAAGCTGGAGGAAGCTTAAATGAGGTAATAAAATTCCTTCAAACGCAAGGAGATGTAAGTGCAATTTCCAATCCTAAAGTACTTACTTTAAACAATCAGCCAGCTCTTATCACCGCAGGAACAGAGTATTTTTATAAAATCAAATCAGAATCATTGTCAACTGCAGGAACAGCTGGCTCACTAACATCAGCAAGTGAAAATATTCAATCTGTTTTTGCAGGCGTTCTTCTCTCTATAACTCCTGAAATTGCCGATGACAACACAATTACTTTGATTATTAACCCATCCTTATCAGAAACAAATGTAGATATATCACAAGAATCCAATACAGGTAGAGATATGCCACCAGATCTTAATCGTCGTCAACTCTCTTCAGTTGTAACAGTCAAAGATGGTAATAGAATTATTCTTGGTGGTCTTATTAATACTAAAAATACACGAGAGACAAATAAAGTCCCTCTCTTAGGTGATATTCCTATAGTAAATTACCTGTTTAAATATGAAAATAATGTCAAAGTGACACAAGAACTTGTTGTTATTATTGAACCACATATTATACACAGAGAGAAAAACTCTGTATCATTATCAGATTTAGGTTATGAAGGGCTCTCAAATAGCATTTTAAAAAGCAATAGAACAGACTTTAACAGCACAGAAAAAGAATAAGGTAGGTCATGAGTAATAGTATCTTTCAAAATTCAAAAGATGTTTTCTTAGATACGGTAAATGCGAAAGATTATATACAGCTTGATCGAATATCAAGCATTTATCAGTCTTTAAAAGACTCAATAAATAAACCACTTAAGATGGTCTTACTTTATGGAAGACCAGGAACTGGCAAAAGTATGTTTCTCAATAAACTTTACCATGATATCTCAAAAAATCAACCAATGTTTATTTACAAAACTCCTATTTTAGATGAAAGTGAATTTTTTAGAACATTAGCACAAGATATATTTTCTGTAAATTATAGAGGGGAGCTCAATTTTACACAATTTATGAAAATTGTTAAACAAAGTTCACTTGATGCTATTCCTATTATTTTACTTGATGAAGCACAACTCTATTCGAATCAACTTATGGAAAAGATACGACTACTCTCAGATACAAGAAGTGTTAAGTTTGTTATTACACTGCATAAAACAGACAAAGAAGACCTTATTGCAAAAGAACATTTTCAAACAAGAATTTGGGAAAGTATTGAACTAGAAAATGCTTCAAGCGCAGAATTAAAAATTTATATTCAAAAAAAACTTATGAAAGCAAACTGCTTTGATAGTGCCAATATGTTTACAAATAAAACTGTCAATCTCATTCACAAAATCACTCGAGGTAATTACAGAGATACTAATAAACTGCTCTACACACTTTTTGATATCTATGCTATTTATGAAAATAATCATAAACTTTACTCACTAAAAACAAACAGTGTCTCCACAAAAATTATTGAGATGTCTGCACTTCATACAGGCTTATTACATGCTTAATATAAATCAACTCGAACAAAAATGGTTACGATATAAGATAAAATCATATATTCCGCTTGCAGTTATATTGATAAGTTCTCTATTAATTATTATTTTACTATATGTTTCAATTAACTCAAATTATTTTGAAGTTCAGATACAAAAAGACAATACCCTACACAAGCCTGAAGAAACACAAGAAAAAGCGCTCGCTAAAGACAACAGTACAAATGAAATTCCTCTGCAAGCCGTTCCAGTAAAAACTACAACATCACAAGAATATGCAGCCATAACTATTACACAACCTCTTTTAGCTGTTGAAAAAACGGAACAAGAACGAAAAGTTATTCTCACTCCATCTATGAATTTTATAAAAAACATGCAACACAACAATCTCGAATATGATAATGAACCAGCACAGATTAATGATGTAAAACACATCAAAGTTATACAACCGCAAACTTCTCCTGCTCCAACAAATATAGAAGAAATAGTTATGACACAAACAATTGAGGTTACAGAAAAACAAAGTCCAACAATTGAAGAGACAGCACCAGAAGAAGAAAAATCTAAAACAAGTGTAGTCAATATAAGAAGACAAGATACTTATAGTGATATTAAAGAAATTATTCAAAGATTTAGAAAGAACAACAATCCTACACTTAGTCTTTTTATAGCTAAGAAATATTACGATTTAGGCGAATACCGTGAGGCATACAACTACTCTCTAATTACAAATGAGCTCAACAAAGAGATAGAAGCAAGCTGGATTATTTTTGCACAATCACTTGTAAAACTAGGTGACAAAGAAAAAGCAATCAAAGTTTTAAGAGAATATGCAAAACAGTCTAATTCAAATCGTGCTAATTTACTACTCGATGAAATCCTCTCAGGAAGATTCAAATGAAGCTCATTATACTATCCTTATTGATTTATTTAAATCTTTATGCAGATGCCAAACTAGAAATGCTTCAGTTATTTCAAAATAATAAATACGAGGCAGCATGTAATCTAGGTTTTGAGCATTTTAAATATTACAAACAAGAAGATGAGTTTCTCTCTTTATATGCTTTTTCTTGTCTACAGTCTGACTTAATAGATAGATTAGCTATGCCTCTTGCAATGCTAAAATATTCAAAAGAAGCTCGCGCAAACGCCGCTTATTTTTCAATCATACTTATGCAAAAAAAACTTCTTTACCATGCACTTGTAGATGGGTATGACTTAGAAAATTTAAATTTACCAACAACAGACTACATATTATCCAAAGTATTTGATTTTTATTCAAAACTCAAAAAACATGATAAACGATCTGTTTATATTTTCGATGATCTACATGATCCTAAACTCTCTTATAAGCTTTATATACTCGAAGAGGAGAGAATTAGTAAAATGGTGATTGAAGAGTTTTATGATACAATAGTTATCAAAAGACACATTTATTGGTAGGGGCAATTGTGGATAGAGTAACAACTGATTTATTGGCTAATGGTTCCATTATGAAAGGTCAGGTAGATAGGCTTCTCGCTAAGGGAATACATCCAAACCTGATTTTACGAGATATAACACTTTCAGGTTTTATGACAATGGATAGGCTGGTGCGCTTTATTGTACAGCAAGTGAGAGATGGCGTTTACAACCTTTCTATAATTGATAACTATGATTACATTAGTGAAAGAGCCGTTTTAGAAAAACTCGCTCATGAGTTAGATATTCTTTTTGTAGATTTAGACTCTATCGACATGGATTATCAACTCACATCAAACTCGCCTCTTGCTCAACTTAAAAAACACAATGCTATTCCTATTTTTGAAGATGACATGAGTGTAAGTATTGCGTTTAATGATCCACTTGATATAAACGCTCAAGAGTCTATACAAAGACTTTTCCCAAGAAAACCTATTAAAGTTGCACTGGCAACAAAAAAACAGATAGCATCGTATCTCTTTAAAGCCGAACTTAAAGATAGTGTTAAAGGTCTTGTTAAAAAGATAAAAGATGAGCTAAATTCGATTAGTTCTATAGAGGAACAGCAAGAAGCATCTTCTATTCTTTTACTTATTGATGTTATTCTCAAAGCGTGTATCAACGGCAGAGCTAGTGACGTGCATATAGAACCTACGGAAAAAAATTGTGTTGTTCGCGGACGAATCGATGGTAAACTCTCTGAAGTTTTCATTTTTGAAAAATCCATCTATCCACCTCTTGCTTCGAGACTCAAGTTATTAGCCAATCTTGATATTGCTGAAAAAAGAAAACCTCAGGATGGTCGTTTTTCCACTTTAGTCGGAGCAAGAGAATATGATTTTCGTATTTCAACACTCCCTATTTTATACGGTGAGTCCATCGTTATGCGTGTTCTAGACAAACAAAAAGCACTTGTAAAACTTGAAGATGCCGGTATGGATAGTGTGAGTTATCATAAATTTTTAAAAGGTCTTGAAGCACCTTATGGAATAATTTTGGTTACAGGTCCAACTGGAAGTGGTAAAACAACAACACTTTATGGTGCACTAAATGAACTTAGAAATGTAGAAGATAAAGTTATTACTGTTGAAGATCCAGTTGAATATAGAATGAATCTTATTCAGCAAGTTCAAGTAAATCCCAAAGTTGGTCTGAGTTTTGCGGATGCCCTGCGTTCTATCCTTCGACAGGATCCAGATAAGATCATGATCGGTGAGATTCGTGATCAGGAAACACTTGAAATAGCTATAAAAGCCGCTCTAACAGGTCACTTAGTTATTTCTACTCTTCACACAAACGACTCTATAAGTGCTATTCCTCGTATGGTAGATATGGGTATTGCACATTACCTCATTAGCGGTGCTCTTGTTGCTATCCAAGCTCAAAGGCTTGTTAGAAAGATTTGTCTTAGCTGTAAAGAAGAAGAGATTATTCCGGCATCTACACTTGAAGAGTTAGGTGGACTTATACCTGATGGTGCAAGATTTTATACGGGTAAAGGCTGCAAAGAGTGTAATGACACTGGCTTTATGGGACGAGAAATGATTTGTGAAGTTCTTAATATCTCAGAAGGACTTTCATCTCTCATTGCAAAAGGAGCTTCCAAAGAAGCACTACATGAGCTCGCTGTGAGTGAAGGTTTTATAGGAATATATCAAAACGGTATCCAAAAAGCACTTGATGGAATTACAAGTCTCAAGGAAGTCTTAAAGGTGGCAAAAGGATGAAGTACTTTATCGTAACAGTATTTACAAAAGGTAAAAAAGAAAATATAGGTCTTTATGCCCAAGATAGAAAAGAAGCAAATAGTCATGCAAAAATAAAATTCTCCGGTATTATTGTTAAAGTCGTTGAATCTGAAGAGCCATTTGAAGCTAAACTCAAAAGATTTAAGACAAATTTGCTCCAAAATATTAAAAAAAGAAAAATTAGACCAGATGCTCTTATTGCAGCTATTAGACAATTAGCTGTTATGACAAATGCAGGTATTTCTATTCACGATTCACTTCATGAAATTGCTACTTCAACGCAAGATGAAGCCCTAAAAATAGTATTTAGCAAACTTGCAGATGATATAAACGCGGGACATTCTCTTTCAGCTTCTATGGAAAACTTTCGTTTTGAACTCGGTAACCTTGCAATTGCAATGGTGCAACTCGGTGAAAAAACTGGTAATCTTGATGAATCTCTGTATGCTTTAGCAAATATGCTTGAAGAGATACGCGCAAATGTCATCAAATTCAAAAAAGCAATGGCATATCCACGAAATGTTATGATAGCTATGGCAGTTGCGTTTACAATTCTTATCTCATATGTTGTTCCGGAATTTAAAGCTATTTTTGAAGAACTCAATGCAGAACTTCCACTTCCAACGCAAATCTTACTCACACTAGAACATCTATTTAATAACTATGGCCTTTATGTCCTAGCTGTACTTGTTCTTACGTTTATGATCTTTAAATATTTTGTTGATAACTCCTACAATTTCAGATTTGGCTGGCATAAAGCTTTGCTTAGAACCTATCTTATCAATAACATTATCAAGTTTTCTACACTCAGTAGATTTACTCTTGTTTTTTCTGAACTTATCCGCGCCGGTATTCCTATAGCTGAAGCACTAGACACCTCTATCTCTATGATAGATAGCCTGCCACTTAAAAATAGACTCCTTACCGTAAGATCGGCTGTTGAAAAAGGTGGCACTCTAAATAAAGGACTCCAAGATACAGAGTTATTTGAAAATATGATTATTCAAATGATACGTGCTGGTGAAGATAGTGGGACACTAGATGCGATGATAAAAAAAGTGGCTGAATATTACAAAATGCGTTTTGATGCCATTATTGATGGACTCTCAGAAGCGATTGAACCTGTTATGCTCTTTATTATTGCGTCTATGGTTATTTTACTTGCGCTTGGTATTTTCTTACCTATGTGGGATATGGGGAACGCTGTTCAAGGAAGATAAAAAGGTATTTCGTTTATGCGTATAAATTTCCACACAGGGTGGAAGTTTATGCTATGTTGCTAAAGACATTTTGAACATCTTCATCATCATCTAGTCTCTGCAAGATTTTATCTATATCTGCTTGTTGCTCTTCACTTATAGAGATTGGAGTATTTGCTATTCTCTCAAGGTTTGCTTTTATAATCTCGATTCCTATTTTTTCTATAGCTTCACTCAATGTACCAAAGCTTGTATAATCACCTGTTATTATACAAATACCCTCTTCCGCTTCAATCTCTTCAAGACCAGCATCTATAAGCTCAAGCTCAAGCTCTTCAATGTCAGTGCCTAGTGGTAATTTACATTCAAATATTGCTTTTCGGCTAAACATAAATTCTAGAGAACCATTTGTTAACATCTCTCCGCTATTTTTATTCAAAATACTTTTTACATTCGCTACAGTTCTTGTATTATTATCAGTTGCACACTCTATAAAAAGTAAAACACCATGAGGTGCTTTTCCTTCAAAATTCACTTCCAACAGATTTGCAGCATCTTTCGCTGTTGCTCTTTTTATAGCTGCGTCAATATTATCTTTTGGCATATTTTCAGCTTTTGCATTTAAAATTGCCGTACGAAGCTTTGAGTTCATATCAGGATCTGACCCGCCCTCTTTTGCTGCCATGGTGATAATCTTTCCAAGCTTAGGAAACAATGTTGACATTGCTCCCCATCTCTTTAATTTTGATGCTTTTCTATATTCAAATGCTCTACCCATAAAATATTTCCTTATAAATTTTCAGTGCAATTATAGCACTATTTTTTTCTTAGCTAAGCTGGATGATATCCAGTGTGTTTTCTTCTGTAAAATCAATACGAAGAAGACTTTGTATATCTCTGAAACTTAGCATTAATGTTAAAGTATATGATGCATCGTCCTTATTCTCCAAAAGCTTTATATCATATAAAGTTAAAGCAGCACTAATCGATTGAAAAATCTTTAAACGTAACTTTTCTCTGTGCCGTTTATACATCTTTTCTTCATCCACATAAAAACCAACTCCATCATATTCAATATTTGAAGCATGATAAACTACAGAGCGTAATTTCATGAAAAGAGCTTGTGAAGCTATAAAATTTTCTTTGAGAAGTTCGTAATCATTTGTATTTAGCATTATTTTACACTTTCTTTAAAATCAAAGAGGTATAATATCACATTAGGAGCATGAATGACGCTGAGTTTTCGGATTAAACAGTATTTTTACAACGCATTTCGTGAATTGTTTGTGTATCATCATAGTTCTCTGGAATTTCGTGCAAAAATTTTTGCACTTGTCATAGCAGCAGATGAAAACGCAAGAGTAGAAAATTATATTATTGTAAAAAATGCAGGCATGAAAATTTATAATAATGATGAAGACAGAGCAAATCTTTTAATGCTCAACACAAAAGAATTTGTCAAAAAAATACGTGAAAACAATGGAGTTCTTATAGAAAAACTAATAAGCAATATCCAAGCAGAACTCAAAGTCATCCCTCGTTATGCAAAAAAGATAGATCTAAACGAACTTTATCCATTGCTTGATTTATCTTATGACGAAGATACCATATCTTATCAAAAAAACATTATAGAATTTTTAGAAGAGATAAAAGAAGAGATTCTCCAAGAAAAAAAAGGGCAGATTCCAAAAGATTAAAAAAATAAAAGTTAGTTAAAGAGAAAACTTATCTACTTCAAAAAAGCTATCTTCTGATATATTTTTAAATGCTGCGTTTAGGCTTGTAAAAAGCGTAGGAAATTCTTGTTCCATATTTGAGAGCATCTCTTTTGTATGTGCTCTTGCATGAGGCATCTTTACATCAAAACGCATTGCTGGACAAGCTTCATCGCCAATGGTTTGAATATTATTTTCAAGTGCAAACGCAGCAAGTTGGCGTTCGCGCATCTGGATAAGTGGTCTGATGACCACAAGACCGTTGGAAGCTCTATATTTAGGTGCAAGTGAACGCATCTGTCCATTGTAGATAAAGTTCATAAAAAAACTCTCTGCAGCATCATCCATATGATGTCCAAGGGCTACTTTATTACATCCATATTTTTCTGCTGCACTATAAAGATAACCTCTTCGCATACGTGAAAAAAAACTGCAAAAAGAAGAATTTTTACGTATTTTTTCCTGTGCCAAATCAAAAACATTCGTATCATGCACTACATGAGGAATATCATATTCTTTACAATGTGCACTCAGAGCTTCGTAGTTTTCACCCATTCCATATGATATCGTCACTGCTAAAAATTCAAATGTAAAAGGAGCACGTCTTTGCTGCTCACGTAATGCATGAACCATAGTCAAAGAGTCCTTGCCACCACTCAAGCCGACTAAAATTTTATCACCCTCTTCTATAAGCCCAAACTCTGCGTTTGTGCGGCCAAGTTTGGACATTATTTTTTTAGATAATTTTATAGACATATGTTATCTTTTTGTTGATTAAACATTTTTTTCAATGATAGCATCGACCATATTCATAACAAACGCAGCGCTTTCTTTTGCACTGGCCTCTAAAAATACATCGAAAGAAAAACTTGCATCCATATCTGCAGCATCACTTATAGCACGAAGAATAAAAAATGGCACCTTAAATGCATCACATACAACAGCAACAGAACCTCCCTCCATCTCTAATGCATCCGCTCCAAATGTAGCCCCAATCCAGTTTTTTCGCTCTTCATTGGCAACAAACTGATCTCCAGTTGCAATAATCCCTTCCTGAATATTTTTATCCATCTGTAAAGCAATTTGTTTGCTTAAAGTGATTAGTTCTTTGTCTGCCTCAATATATACAGCACCCTCTGGAACATAACCGTAGGGATGTCCAAACGCAGTGATATCTAAATCATGCTGAGAAAGTTTTGTAGCTACAAGAAGATCTCCAACTTTTAATGACTCAGATATAGCACCAGCAACACCACTAAAAAGAAGCTTTTGTACACCAAAATGCTCTATAAGCGTTGTTGCTGTAAGTGTAGAAAAAACCTTCCCAATCTTTGAATAAGCAATAACAAGCACAGCACCTTTATATGTTGCTTCATAATAAGTATTGCCAGCATAAGATGTTGTTTTATACTCGCCAAGTTGCTTTAGTATTGGAGCAATCTCTTCGGGCATAGCTCCCATAATGGCTATTCTCATATTTTGTCCTCTATTTTAAATGTTTCTATATATTCTTTAAAATTAGCTATTTTATGGAGTATATTTGCCTCTTCATCCAAAATACAGCTGCCACCCCAAAAACCAAGACCATCTTCAAAACCCACTCTATTGACAAAAAGTAGTTTTGCACAACACTCTTTTGCAACAGTTTGAATAATTGAATACCACTGCTTTTGTATATATAAGCCATCATCCCCAAATCCACGTGCAGGTGAAGCAACTAAAACAATAATAAGATCTGGGTTTTCTTTTACTAAATCTTTATGGACACTCTCATGCCATAAATCTTCGCAAACCAACATTGATATTTTCATATTTTGCGTTTGAAAACTTTCAAAGATATTTCCGGCATCGAAATATCTTGCTTCTTCAAACATCCCGTAATTTGGTAAATGAACTTTATTATGCTGACTTAACAAATTACCTTTTGAAAAATAAAGAGCTGCGTTTCTAAACGCAACACCTTCACGTATTGCTGCACCGACCACAATATCTACTTCCTTACTCACTTCTTTTAACGCATTAAGTTCATCTATATCCCAGGCATCTTCAAAGAGTTTATCCTGAAGTAAATACCCATTTAAAGAAAGTTCAGGAAACACTATCAAATCACTGTTATTTTTATACAACTCCACTATTGCGAGTGTAGTTGCTAGATTTGAGCGATTTAACTTCGGTGAACTTTGAACAAGAGTTACGTTCATACTAGCTACAAATTTCTTCTATAACTTTTGCCAAACTTTCCATATCTGAGATGTTAAGTGTAGGCATATCTTTTGCTATTCTTTTATTTAAACCCTTCAAAACAGATCCATTTCCAAATTCAATAGCCAAATCCACACTATTTTGTATTGCAATAATAGATTGCTTATATTTTACAGGCTTAACAAGTTGGTCTTTTAAAAGTGATACAGCTTCTGCTTTTGTGTTATATTGTTTTGTGGTGACGTTAGAGATGATAGGGGCGCTAAAAGTTTCATTTACCATTTTTATCATCAATACTTCAAGAGCCTCTTGTGCAGGTGATAATAATGCACAGTGAGATGCAACTGACATATTTAAAAGTATCACTTTTTTCGCACCAGCATCTTTAAATGCTTGTTCAAGAGCTAGCAAATCTGATTTCATTCCAGCAACAACAAGTTGCCCATCTTGATTATAGTTTGCCGGCCAAACTTTTTTCCCTTTTTCTTGCGCTTGAGCACATACATCTTCAACTGCTGCATCTTCTATACCGACTAAGGCCATCATACCAGCTTCAATTGATTCACACGCACTCTGCATAAGTGCACCGCGTTTATGAACAAGCTCTACAGCATCGATATAATCTATTGCTCCACTTGCACAAAGAGCAGAAAATTCACCAAGAGAATGTCCTAAAAAAAGTTCTGCTTTAACATCAGGACAAGCATTTATAAAAAGACGATATGCAATTATCTGAATAAGTAAAATGGCTGGTTGCGTATATTCTGTTTGAGCGAGTTTTTCATTTTCCGTAAAAAGCAACTCTTTAAAATCCACATTTATTCTTTTTCCAGCTTCTTCAAACATCTCTTTGGCTATAGCGGAATTTTCATAAAATTCTTTTCCCATACCAATTGATTGTGAACCTTGACCAGCGAATATCATTGCAATTTTTTTAGACATTTATAATCCTTTTATATGTATTGTTTATTATCTGAGACTTTTTTTCTCAACGTATTTCTGTTTAAGCCAAGCTTATCTGCAAGTTTCAATTGTGACTTAAATTTTCTAAGTCCTGACTTTATAAGTGGCACTTCATATAGATATAAAAAATTTCTGTAATCACTATTGGAACCTAATCTTGAATAAAGATAATTATCCATAATATCCATAAGTTCGACATCTTTAATATCTTGTAAGAGGCAGCTAACCATCACTTGTCTTCGTAACGAATCTGCATTTTTACTTACATCTGGCCTAAAGTTTTTAAAATCAAATTTTTCATTACTATTAAAAAGAAGGGAAGCTTCTTTAACAAATATTTTCACTAAGACATCAATATCTTCCGGTCTTTGAGAAAGCGGTGGAATATCAAATTTCAAGCTAAATAAATCATCAATTTTTTCGTCAAAAAACGAACTTTTTGCAGTTGCTATAACACGTACATTATTTTCTTGTAGTGCCTTGATAAGTCGTATAAGATTAGGAGAGTTTTCTAAGTTTGAAATGATAATCTCTCTTGCATTTTCTAAAGCGAGAAAAATGTGATCAAACTCAGATGCATCAATGATTTGTGCATCTGGAAGTATATATCTAGCAAGACTTTTTTTTCCAACTCCACTCTCTCCAGTAATGAGAGAGTTTATACTGAGTGTTTTTAAAAGTGTTGCTGTTTTAAATGCTTGAGATGAAGCATCAGAAGCAGTTACAAAACTAGTGACATCCACAGCCGCTGCCGCCACCTGTACCACAACAACCTGAATCATCTTGTTTATTTTCAGCAGGAATACCAGTCATAGCTTCTTCTGCAGATGCATCTCTAATGTTGTTAATTGTTACAGTAAACATCAAATCTTTACCAGCCAAAGGATGATTAAAATCAATAATAACATTCTCACCAGCAATCTCTTTCACTGTAACTTGAACAGTTCCACCATCTTCACCTTGACCATATAAAGTCATACCAATTTCAAGATCTATACCTGCAAACTGATCTTTTGGAACTTCTTGCTGTGCCTCTGGGTTATGTACTCCATATGCATCTTCTGATTTAACCAACACATCGCCTTTTTCGCCGATAGACATATTTGAAATCCCATTTTCCAAACCTGGAATAATTTGACCTTTTCCAAACATAAACACTAAAGGTGCACCACCTACATTACTGTCCACTATAGTATTTCCATCACGTACTTCATATTCAAGTGATACTATTTGATTTGCTTCAATTGCCATTTTTGTAAACCTTTATTTTATTTTTTGGATTTTATCATAATTAAATTTAATATGGCTGAAAAAGTCCACTATTTATTTCATTGAGCTTAGTTGTTTTTGAGCTTTTTTAGCTTCAGGTGAATTTGGGTATTTTGCCACAAGAGCTTTATAAAAAGTTTTTGCATTTGCCTTATCACCGCTTACAGCCATAGAGGCGGCTGTATTGAACATCAAATTAGGCATATAAGATGCATCTGCATAAAGTGTCGCACTTTGCTTGTAATAAGCAATGGCATCATTATGATTTTTTCTTTTATAATTTATTTCACCGAGCATATAATTAGCATATGCTGGCTTGTAGTTTTTTTCAACAAGATATGTATAATATTCTATTGCGTTTGTATAATTTTTTTTATCATAAAAGATTTGTGCTTCATTCGCTATATCGATGTTTGACATACTTTCTAAAGTTGTAGCAGCTGCAGCAGTTGTTTTAGAAGAAGTTTTTGCAGGAGCCGATACTTTAAGTTCTTTACTAACTAAAGATTTAAATTCATTTACACTAGAAACAAGCCCATTAAATTCATCTTTTGTGACATATTTTGTATTGATAGAATCAACTAGTAGTGAAAGTTCAGTTAAAATGGCTTTTATTTTTTCTATACTCTCACTATTTGTTTGAGAGACACCACCCAACCTTTTTTCATATTCACTATTCACTTCAGCATTTGCAGCTTTACTTTGATCCATTCTATCAAGAATAACTTTATTTTCATGAGTTTTTCTACTTAAGTTTTCAATAATGCTTTGCAAACCATCCAATCTTTCACGAAGAGATTCAACTTCATTTGCTTGATTATTACTTTTAACTTCAACTTTACGAAGAATATTTTTATTTTCTAAAATGACTTTTTCATTAGTTGTTAAACCGTACGGCGAAGAGCTGTCAAGGTTCCCAGCGCCGAACGCAGAAGGTTCGGAACCAAGTAAACTAAAAGGCACACTAAAAACAAAAAGTGTAACTAAAAGATTTCTATTCATCGATTATGGAAGAAGTTTAAAATCTACACGACGATTTTGAGACCAGCAATCTTGAGTTTTATCAGTACAAGTTGGGTTACTTTCACCATAACTAACCATAGAGATACGACTTTCACTTACACCTTCAGCAACTAGAGCACTTTTAACAGCGTCAGCTCTCTTAAGACCAAGTGCGATATTGTACTCATCACTACCCCACTCATCACAGTTACCTTCAAGTTTAATAGCATAAGCACTTGCTTTTGAGCTTAAAACAGAAGCATCATTAGAAACTTTATCTTTGTTTTCACCAACGATGTCGTATTTGTCAAATGCAAAATAAACAGTTGCAAGTTCTTTTTCAAGAGCCGCTCTGATCATTTCTTCTGACATCATTGAAGAAGTGTCCGCTACAGATGCAGTTTGTGCAACTTCTTGAACAGCTTGTTTATTTAGATCACTATTATCAACTACAGGCTCTTTGTCAGCACAACCACTAAAAACAAGAAGTGTTGCAACAACACCAGAAAGGATTACGTTTTTCATTATTTGAGTTCCTCAAAATTAAATTTGCAGAATTATAGCAGAATAAATATAAATTTTGTCAAGATATTTTTACAATTTTTAAATAACTTGCATAGAGGTTACGAAATCCCCTTGCAAACTACCAATCCATGGACTGTATGCGCCCACTATTAAGAGGGAAAAGAAAGTTTCTGTTGTGATTTAATCTGATAATTCCTATAGAACTTTGTGCTTGATAATTTTTTATATAAATTACAGCATCACCATCTTTAGAAAATCGCGGAAATTCATTCACCCCACTCGCAGTTAGTCTTCTAATCGAATCTGTTTTAGTAGAAATTAGATGTAGATTAAATGTATTTGAATTGAAGGCACTTGAGCTCTCTCTCGCTTTATAAACGACATATTCACCATTTGCACTACATGAAGAATTGCTATTGCCATAATAAACCAATTGCTCTACACCTGAACCATTTCTGTTAGCAGAAAAAATATTTGGATATCCCATTCGTTCAGATACAAAAGCTATCTTATTATTTTCCATAAACTGACCATTAACATCTATCCCTTTATAGGTAGTGAGTCTTTGACTTTTTTTTGTATCAACATTAAAAGAATAAACATCTGGTTGTCCACTAGGAGCCATCGTAAGAAGTAATGTTTTAGCATCATCGCTTACATCCGAACAAACCATCATACCATCTGAAGATATTATGTTTTTTTTGTTTCCATTTTTAATATCAACATACATTAACGTAGGTTTACCACTATCAAATGATGTATAATAAAATCCACTCTGTGCTTGATTAGCCCATTTTGGAAAAATGTTAAACCCACCGGTTACTATAACATGCGTATAAGCTAATGTATAATCAGATATAACAATTTCACTTTTTTTAGGAGCGACTATTCTAGAAAAAATAACTTTCTTTTTCATCCACTCAACAGAAGACTCACCCATGAATTCATTTATATCATACGCCATAGCATGTGAAACAAAAACGTGAATATTTGTATTTGAAACTTTATAATTTTTCCCAAAGACTTGCTTATTGTCTTGTAATACTATCATCTGAACATTTAATGATCCGCCGTCACCTTGAAATAACTTATAGCGCAAAACATAATTGAAATCTTTATTCTCAACCACAACATTCGAAGCATCAAAGTCATTTACTCGATAATATCTATCTACATTTAAAATTGATAAAACATTCAAATCTGCGATGAGTGTTTTGAAAAATTTCATTTTAAAACTTTCATCATAACTAGTAGAAGCATCTTCAACAGCTATAGTTGGAAGAGAATCAACTTTTTTAATAACTTCAATCGTCGCATCACTTGCAAACGATAAACTAAACAACAACAAAATTGAAAAAAATATTTTCAAAACTACTCCTCAGATGTCAAGATAACAATTGTACTACTAGATTTATTCTCTGGATTGACTGGAAACAAAACGTTTTCTAATCTCTCCTTTACTCTGTCGCATTCTTCATTAAGTGCATCACTTCCAGAATATGATAGAATTCTAAAACTTTCAACTTTTCCTAAAGCACTTAGGGTTATAAGCACTTTTACACTATTTCCTTCTGTATTCACAGGTGGATTAAAGTTTTGATAAACTAGGCCTTGAATTTTAGCAATATATTCATTTACTTCTTCACCAGCAGAAGCTTTATTATTTTTATCAGATTTTTCAACTTTATCCATATTTTTTACTTTTTCTGCAAAAGATTGTACTTCTTTTGTCTCAGTCTTTTTGATATTTTTTTGTATATCTTGTATTCGTTTTGAATTTTCAGGTTTTGGTTTTTCTTTTTTGACGACTTTAGCAGGTATATCACTAAAAAGATCTGCAACATCAATACTTTTTGATTTTTCTACTGTTTTTACTTCTTGTGGTGGCATGGTGACACTTTTAGTATCAGTTTTAGTTTCAACTGTAGGCATATCAACAGATATAGAGATATAGTCTTGTTTTGTTAGTCCATAGGTTTTTATTTTTGATGTAACGAACATCATATATATAAAAGTCCCTAGAACGATAGAGAAGAAGGAAAATGATATAAAACCACTCAAATAAAAGTAATAATTATCTCTAGCCATTGGTAGCTAACGAAACCTCAGTAAATCTAGCTTGTTTTACAGCGGCTAATACAGTCATAACGACACCATAATCCAAAGATTTATCTGCACTAATAAGTACAGTCGCTTTTTTATCTAAGTTAGTTGCATAAAGAGAAAAATTATCCATAAAATCGTTTAATAAATAGGTGTCTTTATTAATTTTAACATTTAAATCTCTGTCAATAGAAATATGAACAGGAGGTATTTTTGAGAGTTGCTTTGATGTAGAACCCTGAGGTAATTTTATATTTTCTTCATAAACTATATTGGGTGCTATCACCATTAATATAGCTAACAATACCAACATTACATCGACTAATGGCGTAATATTTAATTCTGGAGAATCGTCCCAATTATACATTGTTATTAAACTCTACGTGCTAAAATAGCGTCAGCTTGCATTTGAAGAATATTAATAAGTTCAAACGATTTTCTTTTTAATAATTGATGATAAGTATAAGCGAATATAGCCACAAATATACCTGCAGCAGTTGCAACAAGCGCATCTGAAACACCACTCGATATAACAGACATACTTCCACTTGCCTGACCAATATGTGTAAATGTGTCTAGAATGGAAACAACAGTACCAAACAAACCAATAAAAGGCGTAGTTGATGCAAAAATAGAAAGCACAGAAAGACCTTGAGTAGCCTCTTTAGTTGCTGCAAGCATCCCTAAATCTAACAATTGTTTTGAAATATTTGCACTTGCTTTTATAAAGTTATTTAAAAATGAGTTCTGACTCACTGATGAAGAACCTAAGAGTAGCGATTCAAGAGAAGTAGCCTCTTTTTCTAACCAACTATTTAAATACAAATAACGGTAAAAGAATACCCAATTTAAAACAATAAAGTATATTGACAAAAGAGCCAATACACCTAATGTAACTGGGTGACTTTTTATATAAAAATCTATTAAATTATTTATCATAGTTTAAAAAAGTTTTTGTGCAGCTGATTCTATTTTAGCAACTGCTGAAGCGATTGCTGGATTAGAATTTGCAATATCTTTAATAAGTTCTTTTGCATCTTCAAGTGCTTTAGCAATAGCGCCTTCACTCTCACCACGAATAGCGACCGCACCTTCTACTAAAACAATTACTTTTTCTTCATCAACTTGGACAACGCCCCAGTTTATTAAGATAGATTCGACTGATTTATCTTCTCTTTCAACATCAACAACACCAGCTTCCAACAAAGTTGTTAGAGAAGCATGATGTGCCAGAACGCCGAACTCTCCCTCTTCGCCAGGGAGAACTACACTAACAACATCTTCGCTGAAGATACTACCGTTAGGAGTTAGAATTTCAAGTTTAAACTTATCCATTTCAGTCCTTTAAATATAGATTACTTACTTTTTTGCTTTGCAGCTTTTTCAATAGCTTCATCCATTCCGCCAACCATGTAGAATGCAGACTCTGGCATATGATCATAATCACCATTTAAGATTCCTTTGAAACCTTTAATAGTATCTTCAAGAGAAACATATTTACCAGGAGAACCTGTAAATACCTCTGCAACGAAGAATGGCTGAGAAAGGAATTTCTCAATTTTACGAGCACGCTCAACAATGTTTTTATCATCTTCAGAAAGTTCGTCCATACCAAGAATCGCGATGATATCTTGCAGGTCTTTATACTTTTGAAGTGTTTGTTGTACGCCACGAGCAACGCCGTAGTGCTCTTCACCTAAAATTTGTGGATCTAGCAATCTTGAAGTTGAATCCAATGGATCAACAGCAGGATAGATACCTTTTTCAGCAATTTTACGGTTTAGTACTGTTGTTGCATCTAAATGCGCAAAAACAGAAGCTGGAGCTGGGTCAGTTAAATCATCCGCTGGTACATAAACAGCTTGAACAGAAGTAATAGAACCATTTTTAGTTGATGTAATACGATCTTGTAAAGCACCCATTTCACGAGCAAGTGTCGGTTGATAACCAACTGCTGAAGGAATACGACCAAGAAGTGCAGACATCTCTGAACCAGATTGAGCAAAACGAAAAATATTATCGATAAACATAAGTACATCAAGTTTTTTCTCGTCACGGAAATACTCAGCCATAGTAAGACCTGTAAGTGCAATACGGTTACGTGCTCCTGGAGGCTCGCTCATCTGACCGTAGCATAGTGCAACTTTATCCAATACGTTCGATTCTTTCATCTCGTAGTAAAGGTCATTTCCTTCGCGAGTTCTTTCACCAACACCTGCAAATACCGATAGACCATCATGTCCATGAGCAACGTTGTGGATAAGTTCCATGATAATAACTGTTTTACCAACACCAGCACCACCGAACAATCCTACTTTACCACCTTTAGCATAAGGAGCAAGCAAGTCAACAACTTTAATACCTGTTTCAAACATTTCTGTTTTTGTTGACTGATCAACAAGTGGTGGTGGATCACGATGGATTGACCATGTTGGTGCATCAGTCACTTGATCACCACCATCGATTGTCTCACCGATAACATTAAATATACGTCCTAAAACTTTTTCACCAACGGGAACTTTAATAGGAGCACCTGTAGCTGTAGCATTCATACCACGCACTAGACCTTCACTCATATCCATAGCAATCGTTCTTACACGACCATCACCTAAGTGAGCTGCAACTTCAAGAACTAAACGAAATTCATTGCCCTCAACATTTACTTTAACTTCGATTGCTTCGTTAATTACTGGAAGATACCCTTCAAAATCAACATCAACAACCGGTCCCATAACCTGGCTAATTTTACCAATCATATTTTTCTCCATTATTTCATAGACTCCACACCACTTATAATTTCTATAAGTTCTGTAGTAATAGATGCTTGTCTTGCTTTATTATATTGAACATTTAAAGATTTAACCATTTCTTTAGCATTTTTAGATGCAGCATCCATAGCTTGCATTCTCGCACTATGTTCTGCCGCAACTGAATCAATTAAAGAATAGTACATATTGTATTGAATATATTTTTTCACTAAAGTGTCAAGCATTTTAGCTTCATCATGCGCTTCAACTTCAAGTGCAGATTTACTACTTTTATCACAGTCAAAATCAACAGAATCCACTGGAAGTACTTTCTTAACATGTAACTCTTGTGTAATGATATTTTTATATCCATTATATACAATATGAAGACCATCGATTTTTCCATCAATATAGTCCTCTATAGAACTTTCGATGAATTTATCTGATCTTGCTTTATCAGGCTTTGAACTCAAATCTTTCACTTCGTCGAATAATTCAACTTCGTTATATTTAAAGTACTCTATACCTTTTTTACCGACTCCACGTAAACGCACTTTGACATTTTTTTCTTTGTACTGTGCCAAAAGTTTTGTTACAGCTTTAATAGTTTGAATATTAAAACCTCCACATAAACCTTTGTCAGCAGTAACAAAAACGATATCAACTATTTTTGGATTTTCAATCTTTGCAAAACAACGATTATCTAATCCGCCAACTTTACTACATTCTATGCGTCCTGCTATTTCGGCAATTACCTGATTCATTTTTTGAGCATAAAGACGAGAGCGTTTTGCCAACTCTTCAGCACGGCGAAGTTTAGCAGTTGATACTAACTTCATTGCACGTGTTGTTTTTTGAGTGTTACTTACACTTCCAATCTTTCTTTTAATATCTTTCAAGTTTGCCATAAAGTTTTCCTTATGCTGCTACAAAAGTAGCTTTAAACTCTTCAAGTGCTTTAATCATAAGTGCTTTCGTGTCATCATCTACTTTAGAAGAGCTACTGATACTATCAAAAATCTGTGGGTATGATGCTTCAATAAACGGATACATTTCAGCTTCAAAACGAACAACATTTGATGGATTCATATCATCCAAGAAACCTTCGTTACCAGCAAAAATAATCATAACTTGTTTTTCAGCTGAAAGTGGAGAGAAAGGTCCTTGTTTAAGAACTTCTACCATTCTTTGTCCACGTTCTAGTTGTTTACGAGAGACTTCATCAAGATCGGATGCAAACTGAGCAAATGCTTGAAGTTCACGATACTGAGCAAGATCAAGTCTTAAAGTACCAGCAACTTGTTTTGTTGCTTTAATCTGAGCAGCACCACCAACACGAGATACTGATAAACCAACGTTAATAGCTGGACGCACACCCGAGTTAAACAAATCTGTTTCTAAAAATATTTGACCATCTGTAATAGAAATAACATTTGTTGGAATATACGCTGCAACATCACCTGCTTGCGTTTCAATGATTGGTAATGCAGTTAAAGAACCAGCACCATTTTCATCACTTAACTTAGCAGCTCTTTCAAGCAAACGTGAGTGAACATAAAAAACATCCCCAGGATATGCTTCACGACCTGGAGGGCGACGAAGAATAAGTGACATTTCACGGTATGCAACTGCATGTTTTGACAAATCATCATATACGATAAGACCATGTCTTGCATTATCACGGAAATATTCAGCCATAGTAACACCAGTATATGGAGCTAAGAACTGAAGAGCTGCTGCTTCTGCACCCGTTGCTGATACGATGATAGTATATTCAAGTGCACCATGATTTTCAAGACGACGAACGATTTGAGCAACGGTGGACTCTTTTTGACCAATAGCTACGTATACACAAACAACACCATTACCTTTTTGATTGATAATAGTATCAAGAGCGACTGTAGTTTTACCAGTTTGTCTATCACCAATGATAAGTTCTCTTTGACCACGGCCAATTGGAACAAGTGCATCAATAGCTTTAATACCAGTTGCTAATGGCTCATGAACAGATTTTCTTTCCATGATGCCAGGTGCTTTTTCTTCAACGAAACGAGTTTCAGTTGTTTCAATTGGACCCTTGCCGTCTATTGGTTCACCCATCGCGTTTACAACACGACCTAAAAGTGCATCACCAACTGGTACACGAAGAAGACGACCAAGTCTTTTAACAGACATACCCTCTTTGAGTGAAACGCCTGAACCGAGAATAACTACACCTACGTTACTCTCTTCAAGGTTCATAACTAAACCTCTTGTTCCATCTTCGAATTCAACCATTTCTCCTGCCATAACATTGTTAAGTCCATAAACTTTTGCAACGCCGTCTGCATAAGAAACAATTTTTCCTATTTCGTTAATATCTACACTTAGTTCAAAGTTATCGATACGCTCTTTAATTATTGAGCTGATTTCATCAGCTTGAATTTTTGCTACCACTATTTGTTCTCCTCTCGTTGAAAGTTAAATTGCTTTTACTATGTGTTCTATCATTTGACTATTTATTCTTGATTTAGAAAAATTAATCTCTACTCCAAGACTATCTACATTTACTTTAATACCATTAAAATCGTTTTTAATGAATGTTAGAGAAATATTTGAATCAAATTTTTTACTTAAACCACTACTTAATTGCTCAATAACACCTGAGTCAATATCGCTGTCACTATAAACAAGTCCACTATAAGTTTTTGTTGCGTTTGACAAACTTTTCTTTAACTCTGCAGCTAAAGCAGGGATAATCTCAATACGTTTGTTTTCAACTAAAAGTTTAATAAAATTATTTATGTTACTAGAATTAGCAGTTTTAACTGCATCCAATAAAATTGATAATTTGTCTTTACTGTTCACATTTGGGTTATTCACAATGCTTACAAATTTCTCATTTTTAAATGATTCAGCTAATGCAGTAAAAATTGTAAACATATTTTCTATTGATGCTACATCAGAACCACTTGTAAGAGCTTTTATATATCTTTTTGCAATTAACTCTTCCATTTATGCCACCTTCTTTAAGATAACATTTGCCATAACTTCTTTATCAAAGCTATCACTACTTTGACTTAAGACTTCGTTAAGTACGTCTTCAACAACTTTACGAACCATTTTTCTTTGCTCAAAATCTACATTCGAACTATACTGTTTTGATAATATTTCCAAATCAGATTCAGATTGTAAAAGCATATTATCACTGATAATTTTGCCTTCTCTCTTTGAAGTTATAGCAAGTTCTTCTGCAAACTTTTGTGCTTCAGTTATCTTCGCCAAAGCTTCTTGCTTAAGTGCTATAGACTCATTTAACTTCTCTTGTACCTTTTTCAATTCACCAGCGATAGCCTGACTTCTTGATGTAAAATAATTTTTTACAGGCTCAGCCACCAAATACCAAATTAAGCCAGCGAATAATACAAAGTTAACTGTTCTTTGAACAATGTCCGAACCAGCGTGTTCTGCATCAGATGCAAATGCAAAAGTTGATATCATTAGCATTAATACTATAATTCTACTCACAAAACATCCTTTCATATTTGACTAAATTTAGCTTTAACAGCTTCTTTGAACAATGGAACTTGAGACATTAACTCTTCTGTTAATTCATCTTTAGATTTTGCAAGAGATTGCTCAAACTCTAAATATTCCTTAGCTAATTCTGCACGTTTTGTCTCTAACTTACTTTCTGCCAATTCTTTAGCATCCGCAATAACTTTTTCTCTTAGGGCCGCAGCTTCCAATTTGGCATCCATAACAATTGATTGCGCTTTGCGAGTTAACTCATTGATTTCATCATCGTTAGAACCAACTTGTTGCAGGTCTTTTTTGATGTCCTCATCGCGTTTATTCATATAAGCGAACAATGGATTATAAAGCCAACTGTTAAGAACGGCGATAAGAGAAAGAAATACAACAAATGTTGCCAAAAGCAGTATTGGGTTTATATCTAACATAGCACCTCCTAAAAGTTGCGAAATTATACTATGACAAAATTGAAAAGATAGTTAAAGTAGTTATAAAATTTAAAATATTTTATTATATTTGCAGTGAATTGTGACACATTTAAATTATTTAGTGAAATAAGTTAGAAATTCTTCTATCTCTTCTTCATTTTTAAACTCAAGAGTTAATTGGTTTTTGGAAGATTTACAGTTAAAACCTAAAAAGTTGATTTTTTGCTTCAGTTGTGAAAAATCATAACTGTTCTCTGGTTTTACTTTAAGTTTTGGAACGATTTCATCTTTCATAGCTTTAATCATTGATTCTACATCACGAACACTCAATTTTTGCCCAACAATAGAGTTAACAATGAGTTGCTGATCTTTTTCATCAAGTCCAACTAGAACTTTTGCATGCCCTGCTGTGATTTTTTTTTCAACCAAAGCTCTTTGAGTTTTAAGTGAAAGTTGTAATAATCTTAAAGTGTTTGTGATATGTGCCCTACTTTTATGTATCATGGAAGAGAGTTCATCATGTGTCAACTCATGAAGCTTAAGAAGCTCACCATAAGCTTCTGCAAGTTCTACTGCGTTTAGCTCTTCTCTTTGAATATTTTCAATGAGCGCGTATTGTCGCATCTTTTGCTCATCAGAATTGAGTAAAACAGCTTTTATCGTTTTGAGTTTTGCAAGTTTTGAAGCACGTAATCTTCTCTCTCCTGCAATAAGAACATATCCATCAATATCTTCAGTCACAATAATAGGCTGAATCAAACCATCTTTTTTGATTGAGTCTGCTAATTCCTGAAGTGACTCTTCATCAAAAGACTTTCGAGGCTGAAATGGATTTGGACGGATATCTTTAAGTAAAAGTTCTAAAACTGCGTCCTGTCTTTTGGTTCCTTCATTTTTGTATGCTTCATCTATCTCACCAAAAAGTGCGTCAAGCCCTCTTCCTAATGCTTGCGTTTTCATCTCATAATCGCCTGAGCAAGATTTTGATAAGCAATAGAACCTATAGATTTTACATCATATAAAATAGCTGGTTTTCCAAATGATGGAGACTCAGCAAGTTTAACATTGCGTGGAACAACTATGTATTCTTCTTGTTCATCTTTAAAAAGTTTTGCCTTAAAATGCTGTCTTAAATCTGCAAATACTTGTTTTGAAAGATTATTTTGAGAACTGTACATTGTTGGTAAAAAGCCTAAAACATTCAGTTTTGGATTGATAGATTTACGTACGAGCTTGACCGTGTTTAACAATTGCGCCAAACCTTCTAGAGCAAAAAATTCACACTGAATAGGGATGATAACAGAGTTAGATGCTGAAAGTGCATTTATCGTCATTGGTCCAAGAGCCGGTGGTGAATCAATAATAATATAGTCATAATCTTTATGAACGTTTGCTATTGCATTTTTGAGAATAAGCTCTCTGCCTTTCGCATTATCCGCATCATAATACTCTTTTTCAATTCCGACCAAACCGATGTTTGATGGAGCCAAATGGAGTGTAGGCAGATCGGACTTAAGAATAATATCTTTGAGTTTTTTTGTTCCTATAAGTACATGGTAGATGTTAAACTCATAATCATTTCTGTGAAAACCAAGAGAAGTTGTAGCATTTGCTTGTGGATCTGAGTCTATTAAGAGCACCTTTTTTTCTGCTACTGCTAAAGATGCAGCTAAATTTACAGCAGTAGTCGTTTTACCAACGCCACCCTTTTGATTTGCTATTACGATTACTTCACTCATCTTAAACTATATATCCTCTCGCCGTCACTAATTATCGAGCCATCGCACTGAAGTATGGCATTGCCTAAAGAAATTTTTAAATTATTGTTGTGGGTAAAAAAGTTTTGATTCCTATAAAATTCTAACTCATATTTACTAAAAACTTGCTTCCATGAGCTCTTTTTTTCTATATTTTCAAAATAGAGTTTTAATAAATTATTTATATCTACTTCAATATCTATCTTTGAAAAATTTTGTGGGGAAGAGAGTAAATTTAAACCAACTCCACATATCAAATTTTTACCCGTTATATTAGTAATCATACCGCCGACTTTACAATCATATAGATAAATATCGTTTGGCCATTTCAGCCAAACTTTTGAACCAAGCGACTCAAGAGTATCTTTGAATAACTGCGAGAAATAAATTGATGCAGATTCAAGTTTGAGATCTTGTGGCAGTGTATCTATAGAGAGTACAAATGAAAGAAAAAGATTTCCTTCCAAACCTATCCAGCTGTTATCTCTACTCCCCACACCTTGCGTTTGCATCTTTGCGCATACTGCTAAAGGTACTTGAATATTTGTATCACGGAGTAATTTTTTAAGATATATCTGTGTTGAGTCTATGCTCTCAAGATAAAATATCTTCATTGTGTAATCTTTTTCCATTTATATAAGAGAGAATATCCATCTCATTTTTTGATTCCGGTTGCACTGAATATATCTTGATACTCCCGTGTATACATCCTACGACAATTCCATCACTCTCAATCTTTAAAATTATTCCCATTGCGTTTTGACTTTTACTCTCTACAAAAGCTATACGTTTGAGTTTCAATCCACTTGAAAGATAAATACCTGGCCACGGTGTATATGCACGGTATTTATTGTAAAGAGCTTGTGCATCAAAAAACGTAACAGCACCATCTTGCTTACTGATTTTCGTACAGTGAGTCGCTATTGCTGCATCTTGTTTTTGTGGAGGATAATGAGTAAAATTCTCTAAAACATCCAAAGTCAACTCTGCAGCACATTCTGTTAAACGCTCAAAAAGAGTTTCCGCCATCATATCCATTGGAACATCTGTAGAAGAAATCTTTAAGATTGCGCCCGTATCCAAACCCTCATCCATGAGCATAGCGGTCACACCTGTTTTCGTATCACCATGAAGCAAAGTTTGCTGGATAGGACTGGCACCTCTATACTCAGGTAAAATAGAAGCATGAAGATTGATACATGGGGCATGCTCAAGTATCTCTTTGGGCAATATTTGTCCATATGCCGCAACAACAATAAAGTCGCATTTTATTTTTAATAACTCTAATACCGTTACTTCATCCCTCAAGCGCGCTGGTTGGTAAACTTTTATTGCGTTTTGTTCTGCAACAATTTTGACTTCAGGAGCAGTCATAATCTTTTTTCTTCCAACCGGTTTATCAGGCTGTGTATAAACTGCTACTACATTGATACTATCTCTTTGCAGCAAACGTTCTAAAATAACTTTTGCATATTCCGGAGTACCCATAAAAATAATATCCATGATTAACCTTTTGTAAAAAGAGTTCCGCCTGTGTGATTGTTTTCTATCATAAAATTTCTGACATCACCCAGATCAAATCCGCTTGCTAAAAACATACTCAACTCTGCATTTAGAAGATAGTTTGCAGCTTTAAGTTTTGTAACAATGCCGCCTGTAGCAAAAGCATTGTTTGGATTGACCTCTTTTGAGAGATCTTCTTGAGTAATCGTATCTACCGTTTTAAGAACTTTTGCCTCTGCATTTGTGCGTGGATCTGAGTCGTAAAAAGCGTCAATATCCGATAAAATCACCAAAATATCTGAATTTGTATGTTTGGTCATATACGCTGAAAGTTGGTCATTATCTCCAACGACAAGCTCTTCTGTTGCGGTTGCATCATTTTCATTGACTATAGGAATAACACCGTTTTCCAAAAGAGTATTGACAGTATTTTTGATACGTAAAATATCATCAAATTTTTGAAAGTTTGCCGCAGTAACAAGAACCTGCGCGGTTGTTATTTTATATTCAGAAAACTTTTTTGCATACATTTTCATCAAAACAGGCTGACCAATAGCAGCTAATGCCTGTTTGTTTTTCAAAATTGAACGGTCAAGCTTAAGCTCTGTAAATCCTGCTGCCACAGCGCCAGAAGAGACTAAAATGACCTCATTTTCTTTTTGAAGTTCTGCTAAAAACGCAACCAAAGCGCGCATTCGAGCAAGAGCGATAGCCCCATCTTGCGTTAAAACAGCAGAGCCAACTTTAACAACAACTCTTCTCATTGCTATTTTCTATCTACTTGAACTAAGTTAAAGAGTGCATGTTTAAGCGGTTCAATATTTTTATTTGAAGCCGAAGATATAGGCGCTACAAAATATGGCAGTGTTTTATCAAAACCAAGCGTCGCATCTGCATTGTCTTGTATGAAATATGGCATAGAAACATCAAAATCAAGTTTTGAATTTTGTGTTGCTTGAAGTCCTAAAAGTTCTAAAAAGCTATTAACAAGTGTTTCTATCTCTTCAGCAGGAACAACGTCGGCTCTTGTGAGTGCAATAGCGTATTTACTATCTCCTAGTTTTTCACTAAAAGAAGTAACCTCATTTTTGAGTGTTTCTATCTGTTCTTTAAGGTCTCTATAGGAAGCTAAATCTACCATAAAAAGAAGAATTTTTGTTCGTTCAATATGTCTTAGAAACTCTATTCCAAGACCTTTTCCTTCATGGGCACCACCGATAATTCCAGGAATATCCGCCATAATGAAAGACTCAAAATCTCCAATATTAACTTGACCTAGCTTTGGTGTAAGTGTTGTAAATTCATAATTTGCTATCTCTGGACGCGCATTTGAAACTGTTGAAATTAGAGTAGATTTTCCTACATTTGGGAATCCAACAAGTCCAACATCAGCTATCAACTTAAGGTCTAGCTTAATTTTTCGAGTTTGTCCTTTTTGACCTGGTTGTGCATAAGTAGGTCTTTGATTTGTCGAAGATTTGAAGTGAACATTTCCAAGTCCACCTTTTCCGCCTTCTATAAACTTAACCTCTTCTCCATCAATGAGCATATCAAAAAGAACTTCATCCGTCTCAGCATCGATAACTTGTGTCCCTGGAGGAACAATTACAACTTTTTTCAAACCTGATTTTCCAGCCATATTTGAGCTTTCACCTGGAGCACCGCCATCAGCTTTTATGTGCATCTTTTTTTGAAAATGAGAGAGGGTATGTGTATTGTTATCACATTTGAACCAGATATCGCCGCCTTTTCCGCCATCGCCGCCATTTGGACCGCCATTAACAACAAACTTTTCACGACGAAACGAAACACACCCTTGTCCACCTTTTCCTGAACTAACTGTTAATTCGACACTATCTGTAAACAAGTGCTCTCCTTTTTGCCTCTAATAAGGCGGATTTGATTGAATAATACTTAAAAATTCACTTATTCTGAGTGAAGAGTAAACTGTTAAATATTTAAATTAATGTAGGTGTTGCAACCCGATTGATTTGGAGGTGTAATCCTTGGACAAAAGTCCAAAGATTGTAGAATTATGCAGCAGGTATAATTGAAACTTGTTGACGTTTTTTGTCTTTTCTTTCGAATCTAACAATACCATCTACAAGTGCATATAAAGTATGGTCTTTGCCCATACCCATGTTTTTACCTGGGTGAACTTTCGTTCCACGTTGACGAATAATGATGTTACCAGCAATTACTGATTGTCCACCATATTTCTTAACACCAAGTCTTCTACCAGCTGAGTCACGATTATTCTGTGTACTACCTTGACCTTTCTTATGTGCCATATTTTACTCCTTAACTTTTAGTTATGCAGCTATCTTAATGATGCGAACACGAGTGAAGTCTCTTCTGAAACCTCTTTTAACTTTACTGTCTTTACGACGACGTTTTTTGAAAGTGATAACTTTTTTGTCACGACCTTCATTGATAACTTCAGCAGTAACAATAGCACCACTTACAAATGGAGTTCCCATTACAAGTTCACCAGCGTTAACCGCTAAAACTTCAGTAATTTCGATAGTTGCTTTAGGCTCAAGAGACATTTTGTCAAAAGTTAAAATGTCACCCTCTTGAACTTTATACTGTTTACCACCGTTTTTAATAATTGCGTACATATACAAGTCCTTAATCTTTAATACTATAAAAATCCTTGAACAGACAAAAAGCCCGACTCATAGGTATATCTCTATAAAAAGTTCGCAATTATATCCATCAAAGCTTTAAGTTTTGTTTAATTCTTATGGATAAACTCTACAAATCACATCAAATTGCAAATATTCTAAACATTGCTATTCTAATTCTAGTTGCATGAGATACATCTCTTCACCATCTATGACATCAAGTTCTAAACTTTGACACTCTGGACAAAGGTATTCTAACTTTTGGAGAGTGGATTGTGCCTCACATACTCTGCACTTTACAACAATAGGCTGGATATGTATTATAAACTCACAGCCATCACAGAGTGTATTTTCTTTAAAGATATCAAACGCAGTCTTTAATAAATCTGGTTCAACACCACTCATGACACCTATTTTCACAACAACACGGGTCACTTTTGTAGCTGCGTTTTTGACTGCATTTTTTTCACAAGTATCAAGCAACGATTGCACTATACTATACTCATGCATTTATTGCTCCTCATTAACATATTCGAGGAAGCAGCTCACCTGTTGGCATCTCTAAAAACCGAGAAGTCCCCCAAGCACTTTTTAAAATAACTTTTTTTGGATATTTTTGAGTTACTTCACCGATAACAACGGCATGGGCATTTTTCTCAAATGTTTGTAAAATCTCTACGGCTCTGGATGCATCCTCTTTTTTCACGGCCAATACAAAAGTACCTTCATTTGCCAAAGAAGCCGCTTCAAAACCAAGCATTTCACAGATGCCGTTGACCTCATCACTTATAGGAATCTTGTCTTCTTGCACTTCGATGCATATATCTGATTGTTTAGTCCATTCATTTAAAACGGCACTTAAGCCACCTCTTGTGGCATCGCGCATCGCCGTAATCTTTATATCCGCATCTATAAGCGCTTTGACCTGAGGAAAAAGTGAAGTGCAATCACTCTCAAGTGAAGAACTTATCTCCATACCCTCACGTGCTGCAAAGATAGTTGCTCCATGAGCACCGATATCACGGCTTATTATTATCACATCTTCTTGCGTGATTGCGTTTGAGCTTATCCCTTTTTGGAGTATTTCACCGATACCTGTTGTGTTGATAAATATTTTATCGACACTTCCTCGTGGCACTACTTTTGTATCGCCGCTTACAACAATAGCACCGTTTATCTCAAGCTCTTTTCTCATACTTTCTACTATACGTTCCAGTTGCGCTACTTCAAAACCCTCTTCGATGATAACACTACAGGTGAGATATTTTGGTTTTGCTCCCATCATCGCCAAGTCATTACAAGTTCCACAAACTGCAAGTTTTCCTATGTCTGCACCTGCAAAAAATAGAGGCGAAACAGTAAAACTATCCGTAGAAAACGCAAGTGCACCATCATAAAGAACCGCTGCATCTTCACTGCGCTCTAAAATCTCATTTTCAAAAGCTTTGTAAAAAACTTTTGAGATAAGTTCATTATTTTCTTCTCCGCCGTTTCCGTTTGCCAAAATTATTATTTTATTCATCATAAATTCCCATATTTATAATACGCAGCACACGCACCTTCACTGCTGACCATACAGCTGCCTATCGGCGTTGTTGGTTTACAAACTGTGCCAAAAATAACACACTTTGAGGGTGTCGCTTTGCCTTTAAGTATATCTCCGCAGATACAAAATTTGTGGTCGTTTATCTCTTGCGTCGGCAGGATATCTTTGTAAATAACTTCTGTGTCTAAATCTTTATATGTATCTCTCAAACGCAGTCCACTTTTTGGGATATCACCCAAACCTCTCCATCTAAAATTTTGTGCTTTTTCAAAGAACTTTGCAGTAAGTTCTTGTGCTTTGAGATTGCCTTCTCGTATGACGGCGCGTTTATATTCTACTTCAAGTTCACAGCGTCTTTCAACAAACTGTTTGACTATCATACTGATACTTTGCATCACATCCACAGGCTCAAAACCAGAAACGACAACGGGTTTGGCGTAGTCTTTGGGAAACTCCTCATATATTTTGCTTCCACTTATAACACTCACATGTGCAGGTCCCAAAAATGCATCGATGTTGCACTCAGTATCCGATAAAAGTGCCGCCATCGCTTCGGGAACCGTTACATGATTGATATGAAAAAAGATGTTTTTGATATCTTTGCCCACAACTGCGTTTAAAAGTGCCGCGCTCATAGGTGTCGTCGTCTCAAAACCTATGGCAAAAAAGATGATTTTTTTCGATGGATTTTGGGCTGCGATTTGGAGGCAATCCAAGGGCGAATAGACAAAACGCACATCCGCGCCCTTACTTCTTGCGTTTTGGAGGCTTCCACGGCTTCCGGGAACTTTTATCATATCTCCAAGTGTGACAAGTATGACATCTTCTAACATCGCCAAAACATAGGCATGATCTATCCGCTCTTTTGGCATGATACAGACTGGACATCCTGGACCATGAACAAACTTAACATTTTGAGGTAAAAGTTGCAAGATGCCGTATTTCATAATGGTGTGCGTATGCCCACCGCATACTTCCATGATATTTATAGATTTTTCTAGCTTTTTGGCATCTTCTTTGATGATTTTTGCATAGGCTTTGATGGTCTCTGCGTTTCTAAAATCATCATAAAGATTTTTAAGTTGAAGTCCCATTATGCACTTCCATTAGGACAATTATCTCCTTCCAAAATCCTCCTCTTTCGCTCTTCTGCATCCATTTGCGCGATGATCTTTTTGTAAATTTTCAAAGATAAAAGTGCATCTTCTTCATCTATTTTGTTTATGATAAAACCGATATGCAAAAGTACATAATCCCCTATTTGCACATCACCTTCACCTATCAAATCCAAACTTGCATCACGCTGTACACCCATAGTATCGACAGTTGCTCTATTGTTTTCTTTGTCGATTTTTACGACTTTGCTAGGTATAGAGAGACACATTATCGCATCTCCATTTTAAATCTTATCCACTGCGCAACTTTTTTGAGGCTCTCTTCATCTTTTGTACTGACTTCAAGGATATCTACATTTGGTCTCAGTTTTCTTGCCATCTCTTTTTCTTTTGCTATGTCATACTCAAAATAAGGAAGCAAATCTATTTTGGTGAACAAAATTAAATCTGCTTTTCGAAACATTACAGGATATTTAACTATCTTATCTTCGCCCTCAGGAATACTGACAAGTACAATGCTGAGATGACTTCCCACATCATACGAAGCGGGACAAACAAGGTTACCCACATTTTCTATGAAACAGACATCTATCGTGTTCAAATCTATGTGATGCAGAGCTTTATGTACCATAAACGCATCCAAATGACATGCCGAACCAGTTTGTATCTGATGTGCTTGGATACCTTTAGCTTTGAGTCTATCTGTATCCCGAGAAGTTTCCAAATCGCCTTCGATGACACCAAATGTAAAGTCTGCTACTTCACTCAAATACTCCAGCAGTGTTGTTTTTCCACTTCCAGGGCTGCTCATGAGATTGATACACAAAACACCATGTGTATCAAAATGTTGGCGATTATGCTCCGCTTCATGGTCATTTTTATCTAAAATTTTAGTGATAATTTCTATGGTTTTTTTGTCATTGAGTTGTGGATTGTCATGCAGATGTGCATGCGCGCTTTGATGTTCATGTGAATGTTCTACTATACTACAACCGCAATCTTTACACATATTTTATTTATCCTTTATTGTAGAAGCATATTTGAACCAACGACAACAGAGACAACTCCAGCGGTCGCAAAAACTCTTCTCAAATTTTGTTTTGAGTGTAGCAGGTTTTGATTGATAGTGAGTATAACCATACCAAAACCTACAAATATAGTCATCACACCAAGCGTAAACGCAAGTACCATCATCACATCCACACTTTGTCCTTCTATAGCACCTAAAGTAACAAGCATACCTCTTACGCCGCCTATACCCATGAGCGTACCGATAGTAAACGCAGAACTAGTATCAGCGTTGCTATGTGCATGCTCCTTTCCAAACCAAATATGGATATGTTCTTTGCTTTGATGCAAGTGTTTTTGAAGCTGAATACGGTCTGTAAGAACCATGTACAAAAGATACAATCCCATACCCAAAATCACAACAGAAGAGATAATATCACCGTAACCTAAAATAGCCTCACTTATATGATAACTCTCAAGTATCTTTGCAAAAACAAACAGAGAAGCTCCATGCCCGATGGCAAAAAGCAAGGTGACAAGCATCGTCTTTTTTTTGTTTTTGCCGATAGAAAAATCTGCAATAGCACTGAGATGGTCAGGTCCAAACGCATGTACAATGCCATACCAAAAGATAAGAACGAAACCCAAGTTTTCCATATGAGACCCCAAAAAAATAGCTACTTGATTAAGAATAAGATTAACTTCAGAAAAATACAAAATAATGAAATACATCAGAGCATCTTACTCTAAATTATATTCATCTGAGTGAAGCATTAGGAGCTTATACTGGGCAGGTTCCAAATCATCCACATCACAACCGTTAAAACTGACGCGGTGCAGCGCTACGACTTTGTTGCCAGTGGCTGCAAACATTCTTTTGACTTGATGGTATTTACCCTCACAAATCTCCAAACGCGCTTTTTTCTCTGATAAAACTTCCATTTTAGCTGGTAAAAGCGGTTTCTTTTCACCATGAAGCATCAATCTGCCGCTTGCAAATATCTCAGCTTCGTCCCCTTTGAGAGACGCTGCCAAAATCGCTTCATAAACTTTAGGCGCTTTGCTTTTTGGACTTGTGAGTTTATGGTTGAGTCCGCCATCATCCGTGAGTAAGATAGCTCCCGTCGTATCTATATCGAGTCTGCCGATAGTAGAGAGTTTTGGATTACGTCTTTGCCATCTTTGTGGCAACAGTGAATAAATGAGTTTGCCCGCATCGTTATGCGAACAGATAACACCCTCTGGTTTGTTCATAAGCAGAGTAAGTGTCTCAGGGTCGAGTTCTTTGCCATCGACTAAAACGTTTGTATGAAAAACTTTGCATTTAACATCCCTCACTCTTACACCACCTGAGCTTACCTGATGTTTTTTCAAAAAAGCCGCCGCTTCACTTCGTGAGCAGTATCCAAGAGTTGAGAGATGGGCATCTATTCTTTTGAAACTATTTTTCATTATTGTGCGTCCTTATAAAATTGCAGCATATTGTAATTGAAAATATTAGCAGGATCTATCGCAAAAACATCACCGCTAGAAGATATGTTTGCATCATCGCGCAAACCATTGAGAAACGCAACTATTGTGTTGAGATTTTCCAAATTGAAATACTCTTTTTTATTTTTTTTATAAAGTTCATCTATTCTGCTATTTTTTATGTTGCTATAGAGGACAAAAGGAACATCAAATTCCTCTTTGAAAGGCGGTAAAAATCCATGTCCATGTCTGTTTTTATGAATAATTTCTCCATGGTCTGAAACATAGATGATAAGTATTTTTTTATCTGGAAATTTCCCTGTAAAATGTGTAAAAATATTTTTCAAAATACTATCCGTATAAAAAATAGTGTTGTCATACTCTTCATCTATCGTGATTGGATTTTGAAATAAAATGTGCTCGTGTGTATATCTTTTTGCATAATCAACATGCGATCCCATGAGATGGATAAAGTAGAACTCTTTATCAGGATTATCGCGAATATCAAAAAGGAAAGGGAGCAATGCTTCATCAGTTTGTGCGCTCATGTAGCTTACATTTTCAAAGTGTCGTACATCGGCTTCTTGTGCCATAGAAGCGATAGAGGAGTCGTGCTCGCCTGCTTCGCCCTGATTTGAAATCCAATACGTTTTATAATTTTGCATCTTAAACTCACCTACGATAGAGCGTGAATGGACAAATGCATCTTCAAAATCATTGACATTGGCCTGCGTATGTAAAATCGGGATTGAGAAGCGTGTTTGATCTGTTGGAGCTATGGCATTGAAGATATATATCTTTTTTTGGGCTTTTAAGTAGGAAAAATAGGGTGTCGTTTTTTTGGTATAACCATAGATAGACATATGATGTTTATTGACGGATTCGCCTTGGATGAGAACAATTTTGTCATAAATAGAGTTGTTGTTTTCCATAATAGCTGTATTTAAACTCTCCAAATACCCACTTCTTGCATCATAAAGCTGTGTATATTTTTGAGCATCTATATATTTATTTGGGATACTAAAAGGCTCTTTGTTGATTAAAGGGTTGGAGTAATAACTCAAAGCTACGATGATAGATGTTGCCGCGATAAAACCAAAAAATCTCACAACTCTAAAAGAGTGCCTAAAGTGCACAAGAAATTTATACAAAAGCAGCAATACTAAAAAAGTATAAACAAACAAAAGAGTATCTCTAAAATCAATATACGCCATCAAATATTCTATACTTTCATACAGAGGAGAAACAGCAGAAACATCTATCCTTGGTCCTATATCCGCGCCAAAATATCCCCAATGCAGGAAAATATGTCCGATTATAATATTAGTCAGATTTATATAGATAACAAATATGGCAAACAAAAGTTTATTAAATTTTGCGATAAAAAGAAGTGTAAAAAAAACGATAAGCAAAAAGGTAAGATGTTCGACATCCTCAGATGCAGTCGCGATAGTTTGCGGAAGCATTGTAAGAAGTGTTATGAGATAACTCAAGTAGATATATTTTTGATTTTCTTTTATTTCGTTTTTGATTGTATATAGCAAAGAGTTTCCCTTTAGGTTTAGCGTGACATTTTACAATAATATGCCTGACCTAAAGCTATTCCTCCGTCATTTATCGGGGTTGATTGCTGGGCGTAATATCTAATGTTTTGGGATTTGAGTTTTTTCGCTATGAGTTCTAGCAGTGTTTTATTTTGAAAAACACCGCCACTGAGGATGACTTCACGTTTTTCTATTATTGCTATATCCACAACAATCTGTGCAAGTGTGTTGATAAGCATGGAGTTTAGCTCATGTTTATCAACTGCGTTTTGTAGGATATAAGGAACTATTTTTATATCCAAAACACCCTCTTGCAGCGTATATGCAAAACATTTTGTGCTATTTGTATCATACAAACTCTCACACAAAAGTCCGCTCTCACCCTCGTAACTGCTATTTTGCAACACGCCGCTTAAAGAGATTATGCCATCAAAGAGTCTGCCTATAGAGCTTGTTTTTGGCGCATTGAGATTTTTGCTATAACTTTGATATAGTATTTTTATCTCATCCGTACTAAACGCAGCCACACACTCTAATGACAAAACCAAAACTTCTTCTAAACGCAGTGTTTCAAAGAGCATACTCAAAGCCACTCTGCGCGGCTCTTTAATCGCTTTTTCACCACCTAAAAGTTTGATAGTTTTGAAAGTGTATTTGCGTTTATCACCCACAAATATCTCTCCACCCCAAAGAGTCTCTCCATCTCCATACCCTATTCCATCAAAACTAAAACCAAGATAATCTTCACTCAGCCCAAACTCCGCCTTGCACGCATAGATATGCGCCAAATGATGTCCCACCTGCAAAAGCGCTGCGTTTTGTTTTTTCGCCCACTTTGTCGTTTGATACTCTGGATGTTTGTCATGAACGATGATATCAGGTTCAAAGTCGTAAAAACCCTTAAAACTATCTAAGGTTCGCTCAAAAAATCCAAAACTCTCAAGCGAATCCACATTCCCGATATGTGGTGAGAGGATGATATTATTATCCATCACAAACGCTAGCGCATTTTTTGCATTTGCGCCCACTGCCAAAATCTTTTTTTCTGCACCAAATGGAAGTTGTATCACTTTTGGCGCATAACCGCGTGCAAGCCTTAAAGTCTGCATATTTGCATCCACTACCTGCACCAAAGAGTCATCTACGGCGTTTACGATTTCTCTATCAAAGTCTAAGATAAACGCAACAAAAGGAAGTTTTGCCTCTATCATCTCTTTGTTTGTTATGATAGGTTCACTTTCAAGGTTTGCACTAGTCGCCACTATCGGGTTTTGCAGATGCTCAAAGACCAGATGATGCAATGATGTATAAGCTAAAAAACACCCTATTTTGTTGATATTTGGCGCGATATTTTGTGAAAGTATTACACTTGCGTTTGCTTTTTTTTTCAAAATAACGATAGGTGCTTCTTTGGATATCAAAAGTTCTAACTCTTTGGCTTCTACATGAGCGATACTTTGTATTTGAGTCAGATCTTTACACATAAGCGCAAAGGGTTTTGCGGGACGATTTTTAAATTGACGCAGTTTTGTGATGGTCGCATCATTGCTTGCATCACAAACAATATGAAATCCCCCAATACCTTTGATAGCCAAAATTTCGCCCTTTTGTATCAAGTTTGCTACACTTTTGTAGATATCCTGCGTTTGTATCTGCTTTTGTGTTTGATTATCCCAAAGAGAGAGTTCTGGCCCGCAACTGTTACACGAAATTGGCTGGGCATGGTATCTGCGTTTGAGCGGGTTTGTATATTCTTGTGCACAACTTTCACACAGAACAAATTTTGCCATCGAAGTGTTTATTCGGTCATAAGGGAGTGTATTGATAATGGAGTATCTCGGTCCGCAGTTTGTACAGTTTGTGGCAAAATAGTTGTGGTGTCTGCCCTCATTTTTCACATCCGCCAAACACTCTTGACAAATGGCAATATCGGGAGATATTAAGGCTGTTTTTGTCATAACATTGTCATCACTTTGGAGTATCTCAAAGTTTCTGCTTTGAAGTATTTGTATCTCCTTAGAGATGATGGTATCTATACGCGCCAAAGGAGGAAGTTGTGTCATAAGCGCTTTTTCAAACGCAGTAAGATTATCCGCTTTGCCTTCTATTTCAAGTATCACACCCTCACTACTATTTTTTATAAAGCCCTTTAGATCTAACTCATATGCCATTTTATAAACAAAAGGGCGAAATCCCACACCTTGAACTATGCCTTTGATACGATAGTTTTTTCTAATCATCTAAGACCAAAAAGTTTTTGATAAGCGCACACAGTTTAATATCATAAATATAATATAAAGCATCACGGTTTGTCTATCATGT
>Ga0154590_1081_pt2 | contig 57061 bp, 57 predicted proteins | sample RifGroF2_FD_116019 | JGI IMG/M metagenome (GOLD analysis project Ga0154590, IMG submission 116019) | Sulfurimonas sp. GWF2_37_8 | reverse complement strand
TTTATTGTACTGCATAATATCTTGTTTTACTCTAAAAAATTTCTCTAAAAAGAGATAAAACGACAAATATAAAGAGTCTAAAATGCAACAAGTTCGCCTTTTCGTAAAGCGGCTATTTTACCTCGAAGTTTACGAATCAAAAATGCTTTTTCTTCAAAAGAGATTGATGCCTGAGTGTTAATTTTTTTGAGTTCTTTTTCATAATATTTTGTCAAAAATGTAAGAAGTTCTTGCTTGAGTGAGGCTTCATCTTGAAGAGAATTTATCGATTCATCCACTAAGATGGCCATAAGTTCAGGTGCATTTTTATCTCCGTGAAGTGCTTGCGAAAACTCTCGTGCATGAAACGCAAGAAGAGAAGGATCAAGCACATCAAGCATCTGGTCTATGAACTGCGGATACTCCAAAACAGTTTTGACAAGAGAAAGCTCCCACATATCTTTGTGAAGATTTTTTTGTGTTAGCTGTCTATTTTGCTTGTTAGTCTTAGATGTGTTAGTGATGCGCACAAAAGAAGGGCTGATACCCAAACGCGATGCAAGATAGGGTTTATACTCTTCTTGAAGCAGAGGTGAGAGTGTCATGAGATAGGCCGTAGCCTCATTCATAGAAGCTTCTTTAGCTTTTGGATCACTCAAATCATGCAAAACGAGTATTTCATCTACCACAAATTTGATAAAGGCTTTTGGTAAACGAAACATCTCTGAGAGCTCTTCAACTGCACCATTTTTAACCATATCAGCAGGGTCCATACCACCTTCAAAGATTACAACACCCCCATCAAATCCTGAAATACTTAAGAGTTTTGCCGCTTTAAGTGCTGCCGCTTTTCCTGCATTGTCTCCATCATATGCCATGATAATCTTTGGTTCACCTTTACGAAGCAAAGGCAGATGCTCCTGCGTCAGCGCTGTTCCCAAAGTTGCCACTGCGTTTGTAAAACCTGCCTGATGTAACATGATAACATCAAGATAACCTTCTGTTATTATGATTTCTTTTTGTTTATAAATATCCTGCCTTGCATGATGATACGCATAAAGCAATCGCGACTTATTGAAAAAAGGGGTTTCTGGAGAGTTCACATACTTTGCCTGATGACCTGTGATAGTCCTACCGCCAAAACCTACAATACTTGCGTTTGGGGCATGAATAGGAAAAGTAATCCTCTCAATAAAACGGGCGAAACTTCGTCCGCCTTCAGAGCCTATAACTCCCAAATTTATAGCTTCGCTTAGAGGAAACATCTGCGACTTTATAAAGCTTATCGTTGCGTTTGAGTCAGGCGCATACCCTACGCCAAACTTCTCTATACTGCTCTCATATATCCCGCGTTCTTTGAGATAATCACTTGCAATCTGGTTTGAGTCCAACAGGCCCTGGTACCATTCATTGACCTTATCCATAAGCTGTGAGCGAGGTTTTGCATTTTTGTTGTCTGTGTATGAGAGAGAAAAATTATAAGAGCTAGCGATTTTTTCCAATGCTTCTGGGTAGTTGAGTTTTTCATATTCCATCACAAAACGCACACTATCTCCGCCAGCACCACAACCAAAACAGTGGTATATCTGCTTGGATGGGCTTACGACAAAAGAGGCTGATTTTTCATCATGGAAAGGGCAAGGAGCCTTAAAATTGGCTCCACTTTTCCTGAGCTCAATGTACGAACCTACGACATCAACAACATCAATTCGTGCTTTAAGGGCTTCTATGGAATCTTGGTTTATCATGAGAGAATTATATCTTATGTAACTTATGTGGCATACAAAAAATTTCCATTGCGCCATAATGCGACCATAAATAAAACGCAAGGAGTCACAATGTGTAACTTAGGAAAAATAGATAGGATTTTAAGAGCTGTCGCAGGTAGCGTTATTATAATATGGGGCGTAATGACTCAAGACTATTGGGGAGTTTTAGGGCTTGTTCTCTTAGCAACAGCCGCTATAAGCTTTTGCCCCCTTTACCCTCTTTTGAAACTAAATACAGGCTGTAAAAAAGTATAAGTTTACTTTTTCCGTGTTATAGTGTTTTGACTTAACACGGAGCTGCTCATGAATCTAAACTGTTTCTCTTTTTATAATCATCTCGAACCTTCCGCTCTAGAATTTTTTCAGAATCATCTCAAGCCTATCCAAATCCCAAAAGGAAATATACTTTTTTTTCAAGGGGATATTTGTAAAAATATTTTATTTTTAACAAGCGGGAAAGTACGCCTGTACATACAATCAGACAATGCGGATGCTATCACTCTTTACACACTCAGCGCAGGCGAACAGTGTATTATTAACACCGCTTCAACTATTTCAGAGACTCAAGCTATAGGTTCTGCCATCACTGCTACAGACATAGAAGGCTATCTTCTTGATACATTAAATGTCAAAGAGTTGGCACACAGTAGCCATGTTTATCAAAATTTTCTCTTTTCGATATACACACTTCGTATGGGAAATCTGGCGAAGCTCATCAATGATATCAAGTTTAAACATCTCGACAATAGAATATTAGAATGGCTCCAATCCCAAAATCAAGAGATTATCCACACAACACATGAAGAGATTGCAAACGAACTCGGAAGCTCACGAGTAGTTATCAGCAGACTTTTAAAAGAGTTGGAAAACCAGAAAAAAATAAAATTAACGCGCGGTGTTATTGAATTGATAAAGTAAATCCCAAAGATTATGATATAATCCCGCTTCGACAAAATCTTAAAGAAAGTGGGTGATGTGATATGCCAGGTATTATACTACGTAGTGATGATAATTTTGACGCATCTTACCGCCGTTTCAAGAAGCAGACTGATCGTAACTTAATCGTTACTGAAGCTCGTGCGAGACGTTTCCATGAAACTGAAACTGAAAAGCGTAAGAAGTTCAAAATAGCATCTCGTAAAAAAATGCTAAAACGTCTTTATATGATGAGACGTTACGAGTCAAGACTATAAAAACCGCATAACATCGTAGTTATGGGCTTTTAAGCACCTTTAAGGTTTGTTTTAAAAGTCCATTTCTACCCTAATCATTTGAAAAATAATCTCTCTTTTTTGGTACGAATTTAGTTTGCATCAGTTCCTTTCAAATTTTTGAAAAAAGACTTTAACAGAACTAATCTGATTTAAGCTTTGAGTTGTAAAAACTACTTTTTAGCAGCTTTTCATACTGCCTATTTTAACTCCGCCGTTGACATATAATCTCTATAAAAGCTTGCATAGCAATAGAAAGAGCGTAGAATTCACACTCTAAATCTTTAAAAAAAGGGTGTCAAAAGTGGTGTGAGTCACCTTTTTGTGCATTTTCTTAATTTCTTTCTGGTTAACCTAATGCAGATTCTCTCAAATAAATATCTTTTTTTAGCTCTATGTATAAGGATGGGTAACAGCTATCTTTTTAAAAATTGATCATAATCCAAAATTTCGATGCCGCAATCAATAAACTTTTTATCGTTTGTAATAAATATTTTACAACCATTTTTTTTAGCACACATGCATTGTAAAATATCTTCAAAATCGCTATTGTTAAGTATTGAAAAATCTATTGACTCTTCTATAACATCTTTTCCAAAAGGAACAACGTTCCATTTATTCATAATATTTTTGAAAAAATATAAAACTTTTATATTTCCTTTTAAAATATAATAAATAGTAGTAATTACATCTTCACTCATATAGATTTCATAATCTTGTTCGATTATTTTTATAAGCATATTTTTCGCTTTTAAATGAGATGCTCTTGCTTCATCTATGATATCTATAACTACATTTATGTCCAAAAATACCTTTTTATTCACGGTACTTTTCTTTTTTCATAGATTTTATATCTTGTGCTTTGAGTTCGCCAAACTCGCCATTTACTATGCCTACAAACTGCATTATTTCATCAATTTCTTGTTTTTTCTTGCTTTTTATTTTGTTATCAATAAAACTTTTTACTTCATCCAAAAGTTCGGCAGACACAAATAATCCTTTTAAATTATGTGTCTTTTTATCTTCTATTTCTACATAATCATAGTTTTCTAAAATGTTAAAATTTCTTGTAATCTCTCTCACTCCAAATCTTGCTGTCATATTTAGTCCTTTATCTGATTTTATTAATTGTAGTATAAAAATATAAATCTGTCAACTTTCAAAAAGAAAAATAAGGTGGAGACGGATACTCATTTCATGGGCTTTGATTATCTTCCTCGAAAAATTTCCACATGCCAAAAATTAAAAATAATTCTGCATCCAACACAATGATTTTATTTCCATACCCAAAAGTACTTCCTCGCTTTGCCCACAGCGCTGCCGTACTAAAATTACAACTTACCGTACATCTCGTTGTAAAAAGAGAGTGCATGCCTGTCGCTCATGGAAGCAATATAGTCCGCTACAACTCTGTGTTTTGCTCTTTGAGAGAGTTGTTTGTAGTAAAAATCAGGAAGCATTTTTTCCTCTTCCATTAAACCTTTATAGAGCCCTTTGATAGCCTGTTTTCCTGCATACATTTTAATAACTATTTTTTTATGCTGATACATTTTTTGAAAAAGTATTTTTTTGAGTTTTTTAATTTTTGTCTCAATCTCAGGAGCAAACCCTATGGGAATTTCACTTTTTGAATCAAGTGAAGCACTGAGTACTTCTTTGACGCTGATTTTGTCTTTTGAAAATTCCAAAAGAGAGTAAACTAGATGGTTGATAAGATGGGAGCTAAAACGGTAACGAAACATCTCATCTTCTTCTTGCACAACGCCTTCAAGTGCTACTTTTTTTAAAATCTCTTGGATGAGCTCACTCTCTTTTAAATCATCAAAACTGATAAGTCCGGAATTTACACCATCGTCAATGTCATGGCTCATATACGCGATTTCATCGGCACGGTCAACCACCATCGCTTCTATGGACGGATGTGTATCAAAGTTAAAGTGCTCATGTATTTGAGCGGGCAAAAAGTTTTTGTGATAGGGATAAGAGTGCTTTAAAATGCCCTCAAGTGTAGCGAAAGTCAGGTTCAGACCATCGTAGCCGTTGTAGCGTTTTTCTAAAGAAGAGACCACGCGAAAACTCTGAAAATTATGCTCAAATCCATGCACAAAACCGTCATGTTTTAAGCACTCATCCAGTGCATCACCGCCGACATGACCAAAAGGCGTGTGCCCCAAATCATGAGCAAGAGCAATGGCTTCAGCTAAAGATTCGTTAAGACCTAAATGAGAGGTAATAGAGCGGGCAATTTGTGAAACTTCTATGGAATGCGTAAGCCTTGTACGAAAAAAGTCACCCTCTTGGTTTAAAAAAACCTGCGTTTTATACTCAAGTTTTCGGAATGAACCAGAGTGAATAATCCTGTCTCTGTCTCTTGCGTAAGGATTTCTAAAATCAGCTTCTATCGTATGAAATCTCTCAAAAGGCTGCATTATACTTTTTTCAGAAATTCTGTTTTGAGATAAATCTTTGTTCCATTTACACGACCTTCAATATGGTCATCAATATCTGCAGGAAGTGCTATACGTGTAACTGTTGTGCCGCGTTTTGCAGTAAATCCGGCGCCTTTTACTTCAAGGTCTTTGAGAATAACCACGCTGTCGCCTGCGTTTAGAACAACTCCGTTTGCATCTTTGTGTACTATTTTGTTCGCACCTGCGTTTAAAGCTTTGTCACCCCAGCTTTTTTGATCATCTTCAAGATAGATCATATCAAGAAGATCTTGACGACCAAGTTTGTTAAGAAGGATGTATGACATCACTTTTACAGCAGGTACTTCACTCCACATTGCGTCATTGAGGCAGTTAAAGTAAGACTCGTCAAGTTCATCTGATACTATCTGCGTTTTACAATTTTCACACACATATACAGACTGCTCAGCACTTCCGTCTGATGGAGCAACTTCTAACTGACTCAAACCTTCACTGCTTCCACATAATTCGCAAACACCGCCGCTTCTAGCTTGTAATTCTTTTTCTTCATTCATACTTGTTCCTTTAATGATTAAATGTCTATGATTTTTTGATGACTGTTCCGACACCTTCACTAGTGAAGATCTCTAAAAGTAAAGAGTGCTCGACTCTCCCGTCTATAATGTGTGCTTTTTCTACGCCGCCGTTGACGGCTTCAAGACAAGCATCGACTTTTGGTATCATGCCACCATGAATCGTTCCATCAGCTTTATAAGCCTCTATTTGCACTTCTGTGAGTGTCTCTAAAAGGTTTTTATCCTTATCCAAAACACCTACGATATCTGTCATAAAAAGTATCTTTTTGGCTTTAAGCGCTGCGGCTATTTTACTCGCGGCAAGGTCTGCGTTTATGTTAAATCCAGGATGATTGATTTCATTACCCGAAGCAATAGGTGCGATAACTGGTATAAACTTTTCATGTAAAAGATTTTGTATCACAGCTGAATCTACTTTATTAATTTCACCAACAAGTCCATATTTTCCACCATCTTTTGGCACGGCTGTTATAAAATTTGCATCTTTGCCCGTGATTCCCAAAGCTTTGGCTCCATGTAGATTTAAAAGTGTTGTGATCTCTTTATTGATATTTCCACTTAAAACCATCTCTACAACTTCCATAACCTGCTCACTCGTCACCCGCATCCCATCAACAAACTCACTTTTTATTTGAAGTTTATCAAGCATCTCATTGATTTTATTGCCGCCTCCATGGACAATAACCGGTTTGATTCCTACGAGATATAAAAGAATAATATCTTGAGCAAATTTATCTTTGAGTTCTGGATTTATCTGTGCAGAACCGCCGTATTTGATAACAAAAATTTCATTCGCATACTTTTTTATATAAGGAAGTGCTTCAAGTAGCGTTTTTGCTGTTTGTATTTTTTCTATCAAAGTTCTTCTCCTCTTTATTTCGAATCTTTATCTTTTGTAAATTCGATAACATTTTCTTTGTTTTCTACTTTTGTTTTTGGTTTATCAAAAGCTTTTTGTGCATCTTCTTCAACATACTGCATACACTCTTTTGGCATTGTCGCTCCAGGTTCTGAAGCTATCTGGTCACACATAGTGGCATTAAAAGTCATGTTAGAACATCCTGCAAACATAAACGCAAGCAGAAATAAAATAAAGTATTGTTTCATCATTGGTTCCTTGAGATTATTTTTTTTTGACTATCAAGTCAAGATATTTTTGTGGTGTCACGCGCATCATCTCTTGTGCCAGCCAACGAATTTGAAAAAACGCAGCACCACTATCTCTGAGTGTAAAATAGTTTTTCAAACTTCTGAGATTGAAAGTCACAACCATATCCACTTTGACATTATCAGAGATAATATGCTTAAATGCATCTCCGACATTGCGTTTTTTCTTCCCCTCTTGAAGTGCAGCAAAAAGTGCCTCAGCATCATTCGCATATATATCCAAAAGTTCTATTGAACTTTTCGCAACAGCGATAGAGTAAAAATCTTCTACAATATTTGACTGGTACATGAGCTTCTCATACATCGCTCCGATTTCTATAGTGTTATATTCTTTGTTAGCCGTCACAAACATATCAAATCCAAGCACTTTATCAATAAAAAATGCTTTACCGCCACCATGTAAAGAGGCTACAAAAGCATTAATAACTGAACTCATCGTATAACGAGTCGAACGCACAGATATTGCTTGAATACGGTGTCTTGCGTGTTCTTGTAGAACACCGCGGCTTGTGCCTCTGACCAAATAACTCAGGTTCGCATGTTCAAGTATGGAGTGGTGAAAGTAGGTCCATGCTAAATCATCTAAAAGTTCAGATTCCTCGATGGCATTTATTTCCTGACACATCTGTGTATCAGGTAAAGCACCCTCAATATCTTTTATAACCTCATTCTCACTGTTAGCAAAAGAGTCATAACAGGTTCTTGCAGCAGCCTCCGCTACGCCGATACCTGTTTGTTGCAGTAAAACAACTTTAGGTTTTGAATACTCAATACCGTACACCTCTTGCATTACCTAGCCTCCACATTATTTGGCACAATTTTACAATATATAAACTTGATTTTTTAGTAATCGAAGTAATTATTCTGTAATACGAACACTTTATAATTTTTTAGTTAATATTTTAGGAGTACACCACTATGAGATACTTATTGATGTTATTTGTAAGCCTTTTGAACCTTCATGCAACTACATTTTATAACGATGCAATACAAAATAAACAAGAACAAAAAATAGAGATAAGCAAAGCTTTTCGTGAAAGTGTAAATGATGCAAATGACATAGTAAAACGAGGTGAATACTATAAAATTTTAAAATACAAATCTGATACTTTATCCATAATAGAACAATTGAAACTGCTCAATATTTCTCAAGAAAATAGACAAACAATACACGATGACATTGTTCTGTATTTTGAGCTTATCAATAATATAAGTAGCAAATTACAAGAAAAAGCTCCGAAGCTTCAGGAACATCACAAAACAGTTATTGAAAGCTCACATAACATTGACAAAAGAATAGCAGCCATAGGCTTGTCGGAGCTATCTCAAAATTGGTATGAAATTAACAATATTAAAAACAATTTTATAAGAAATCCAAATGAAAAATTAGAAGAAGCATTTCATACGAGACTCACTGCAATGACAACAATCATCACCGAACTTTATCTCAACGAAGAACAGGAAAAACCTTTATTTCAATATCTAAACGGATATGAAAATTATTTTAAGGAACTGAGTGCTGCATACAGCAGCGCGGAGTATAAAAATTTGAAAAAAATAAAACCACTCAGCTATAAAATAAAAGCACAATTGGAATTTTTAGCACCCTACAACTAAAAACGGTTTTCAAAATTATTTTTGTATGCCGTTTAGAACAGGCACAAAATCGCAAACTTCTAACTCTATTTTTTCAATAATAGCCCCTTTTTTTTGAAAACGAGTGATGATTTGTTTTGAACCAACATCCATAGGTGCCACTAAAATACCACCATCACGAAGCTGGTCAAAAAGTGTTTGTGGAATCTGTTTTGCAGATGCGGAAAACAATATCCTATCAAAAGGCGCGTACTGTTTCCATCCACTTTGTCCGTCATCTATTTTGGTGTGTATATTATTAATCCCCAACTCTCGAAAACGCACCTTTGCTTCCATCATGAGCATCTCTATGCGCTCTATAGTAAAAACTCCGCGAAAAATATGAGAAAGAACTGCAGCCTGATATCCGCTTCCACAACCAATTTCAAGTACCTTATCCGCACCTTTTGGTTGTAAATACTCTGTCATCTTTGCAACTGTAAGCGGTGAGCTGATATATTGTTTTGCGCCTATTGGTAGAGCATCGAGTTTATATGCGTTATGTTTAAAACCGCATGGTACAAACACTTCACGACTTGTGAGGGCTATTGCGTTTTTCACCTCGGCACTCAAAGTAAATTTTTCGCTACACTCTTGTGCTAAACGCGCTGTTTTTGTTGCCGTGATTCTATCCATCTATTCCCACATTCATATATCGTCTCATAAGGCTAATCTCTTTTTTATTATATTGTAGCTTTAAGCAAGACGTATTCCCATTACGTAACTCCAGCCCTTGCGGATTTACAATCCCGCTAAGTTTTGTACACTCTTCATTTGTACTGTCACTCGCAATAACATAACACTGATTCATAATCGCAAGTGCATTAGTGAGTGTTTGAAAATGCTTCGCACGTAAAATACCCCACCATGAAGGAACAACAATAACATCGCTGCCTTCAAGTTGCTGCCACAAAACTTTAAAACGCAACTCAAAACAAATCAGAAGACCTATTTTTATTCCTTCAATTTCTACTATCTCTATATTGTTAGAATCACCTTCACTAAAATGCTCATGTTCTCCACCGAAATGAAAAAGCTTAGCTTTTGCACGCTCATGTACAAGTTCTCCGTTATGAAATATCTTGGCAAAATTATAGATTTTACCATCACGTTTTTCAATCATAGTTAATACAATTATTTTGTCTTGAGAAACTTTTTGTATATCTTGGATTGCGGTGGATGTAAAAGCACAAACTTCTTCAATATGTTCATAATCAAAACCGCTCAAACAAACTTCAGGAGCTACTATCAAAGAGTTGTTTGGTGTTTGTTTTATGAGTGTTAATAGCGTTTGTAAGTTAGTGTTATAGTTTGGAATAGTTTTAAAAGAGAGTGCGCAAAGTATATATGCGCTCATCTTTTAAAAGTCATCATCAAAAGAAAGACTTCCTTTGGAATAGTTTGTAACAGTTCCTTCAAAGAAGTTTGTTTTTTGGTCATTAAACTTTGCAAAGTCTCCTACCCATTTTATAGGGTTTGAAACATTATAAAGCTTATCGAAGCCGACTGCGTTTAATCTCTCATCTGCCAAAAATTGGATATATTGTTCAACTATCTCATCTGTAAGACCAAGGATTTGCCCTTGAGTAATATATTTACCCCACGCAGCCTCAAGTTTGACTGCCTCTTTAAACATCTCAATAACTTCAGCTCTAAGTTTATCTGTAAAAAGATCAGCTCTCTCTTTTCGAAGTGTATTGATAAGATTTTGGAAAAGCACCAAGTGTGTTACTTCATCTCTTTGGATAAAGCGTATCATTTGAGCACTTCCAAGCATCTTACCAGAACGCGCAAGTGTATAAATATAGGCAAAACCACTGTAAAAATAGATACCTTCAAGTATCTGATTTGCAAAACAGGCCTTTAGAAAGTTATATTCTGAAGGATTTTTTGCAAGTTCTTGATAGACTTTGGCAATTGCATCATTTTTACTTTTGAGCATCATATCACGGCGCCATAAGTCATAAATCTCTGCTGAATTTGTTGAAATACTATCAACCATAACCGCATAAGACTGTGAATGTAATGCCTCTTCAAAAGATTGTCTCACTAAAATCAGATTCACCTCAGGAGCAGTAACATATGGATTTACGTTATCAATAATATTGTTTGTTTGAAGTGAGTCCATAAAAATGAGTTGTGAAAGAGCCTTATCATACGCTTTTTTTTCTGTTTCTGTGAGATTTTTATAATCAATAACATCGCGCGTCATATCTACTTCTTTTGGAAACCATGTGTTGTTTAACATCATCTCCCATAGATTATATGCCCATTGATATTTGATGTTATTGAGTTCAAAAATACCTGTCGGATTACCGCCAAAAATTCTTCTGTCATTTACATTTTCTGTAGAATCTGGATTGTATATCTGTTTTCTATTCATGTATGTTGCTCCGTAAACTTTATATAGTCTATGATTATACCATTTCAACATAAATATTAAATTTGCTAGAAAATGCGAAGGAAAGAGAAAGAGAAAAACATCTGCGAAAGAGTCGCAGATGTGAGAAGAAAAAATTATTTACGAGAGTATCTTTTTCTTTCTGATTCAGTAAGATATTTTTTACGAATACGGATACTTTGTGGAGTAATCTCAAGAAGCTCATCATCTTCAATCCACTCAAGTGCACGCTCAAGAGACATATCACGAGGTGGAATTAATTTAATAGCTTCATCAGCACCTGATGAACGAACATTGGATTGAGCTTTACCTTTAATTGCATTTACAACAAGGTCATTTGAACGTGAATGTTCGCCAACAATCATTCCCTCATATACTTTTGTTTGTGGTCCAATAAAGAGGACACCACGATCTTGTATATTGAAAAGTGAATATGCAAGTGTTTCACCATTTTCCATGGATACAAGTGCACCGTAGCTTCTTGATTCAACTGAACCGCTGTATGGACGGAACTCTAAGAATGAGTGGTTCATAATACCCTCACCTTTCGTGTCTGTAAGAAATTGTCCACGAAAACCAATAAGTGCGCGCGCAGGAATCTCAAATTCGATACGTTGAAAACCTTGACCCATTGGAACCATAGCTTTCATTTCAGCTTTTCTTTTTCCAAGTTTTTCGATTACTGCACCGCTAAATGCTTCTGGAACGTCAATTACAAGGTGCTCAAATGGTTCACATTTAACGCCTTCAATCTCTTTTACGATAACTTCCGGACGGCTTACACCAAACTCAAAATTTTCACGACGCATATTTTCTGCAAGAATAGTAATTTGAAGTTCACCACGTCCTGAAACTTTAAATTTACCCTCGCCTACAACTTCAAGCTTCATAGCAACGTTTGTTGTCATCTCTGCTTCAAGTCTGTCTTTGAGTTTATTTGAAGTAACGTGCTTTCCTTCTTGACCTGCAAGCGGAGAGTCATTTACAGAAAATACAACCGTAAGCGTAGGCTCTTCGATGTGCATAGGATCAAGAGGCATAGGATTTTTAGGATCACAAACAGTATCACCAACATCTACAGTCTCTAATCCTGCAAACGCAACGATATCACCCGCTTCAGCTTCTTGAATCTCCATACGATTTAGACCATGAAAACCGATAAGTTTAGATATTTTTCCTTTTACAAGTTCGCCATCTGCTTTTGCAAGCATAATGTTGTCACCTTTTCTAATAACACCGTTGAAAATACGAGAAATACCGATTTTACCAACATAGTTATCGTAGTCAAGTGTAAATACCTGCGCTTGAGTAGGATTTTCTCTATCACCCTCTGGCTCAGGAATTTGACTCAAAATTGTCTCAAAAATACACTCAAAGTTTCCATCTGGGTCTGCCATATCAAGCTTTGCAATACCATCACGTGCTGCAGCATAAATAATTGGGAAATCAAGTTGGTCTTCCGTAGCATCCATGGCAGCAAAAAGGTCAAACATCTCATCAACAACTCGCTCAGGCTCTGCTGAAGGCTTATCTATCTTATTAATAACAACGATTGGTTTTTTGCCAAGAGCAAGCATCTTTTTAACAACGAATTTTGTTTGAGGCATAACACCTTCATACGCATCCACAAGTACCAAAACACCATCTACCATTTTTAAAACACGTTCAACTTCACCACCAAAATCCGCGTGACCCGGAGTATCGATAATGTTAATTTTGTGATCTTTATAACGGATCGCTGTGTTTTTAGAAAGGATTGTGATTCCACGCTCTTTTTCAAGTGCATTACTATCCATTGCTCTTTCTTCGTGTTGCTCATGAGCACCATATGTTCCTGATTGCTCAAGCAATCCATCAACCAATGTAGTTTTACCGTGGTCAACGTGTGCGATAACTGCAATATTTCTTATTTTTTGCAAGTGTGTTCCTTTTTGTTCGTTTCAAATATACCTGAAACTTTAGGCTAAAAATTTTCGCGATTATACCTAAATTAATGTTATACTACCATTCAAAGCACATAAAAACTTATATTTAATAGCGAATTTCATAATATTGTGAAATAAAATTCTTCAAAAAGTGCAAAATGATTTACTATCCAGACATCCTTGACATCATTTTCGATACATTACACAAACATCATATCAAACCAATAATAGTGGGTGGCTACATACGTGATAGCCTTCTTGGTAAAGATTCCAAAGATATTGATATAGAACTTTACGGCGTTGCTTCACTTGCGCATATCGAAGAAATTTTAAAAGGGTTCGGCAAGATTATCACTGTAGGAAAAAGTTTTGGTGTATGTAAACTTCTTTATAATGATTTAGATCTTGATTTTTCACTTCCAAGAACTGAAACCAAAGTATCTGCTGGACACACGGGTTTCAAAATCTCTACATTTGCCAATCTTGATTTTAAAACCGCTGCCCAAAGACGTGACTTTACTCTCAATGCCATCGGTTTTGATATAGAAAACAAAGTTTTCCTTGATCCATATAATGGCAGAGAAGCTTTAAGGCAAAAAGTTCTGCATTTTGTCAATAAAAAAAGTTTTGCAGAAGATCCTCTTCGAATTCTCCGCGCTGTACAATTTTGTTCACGATTTGATTTTTCCATGAGTGAAGAGCTTTTTTCTCTCTGTAAAGAGATGATTTCACACAATATGCTCCAGGAACTACCTAAAGAGCGTGTTTATGAAGAGATTAAAAAACTTCTGCTTCAATCAAAAAAGCCTTCTGTCGGCCTTCTTCTGCTAAAAAATTTAGGTGCGTTTTCTTATTTTAAAGAGTTTCTGACTTTGGATGAAAATATGTGGCAAAAGACGCTTCTCGCAATTGATTTTATGGCGACACAGTTCACAAATGATGCCCAAACAAATATAGTTCTCATGCTAGGACTTTTATCTCTCTCTTTTGAGCAAAATGCAAAAATTTCCTTTTTAAAACGACTAAGTGATGAAAAAAAACTCTTACCTTGCGTTTTAGAACTTCAAGAGTGTAATTTGCAAGAAAAAATGAATGACGCTACTCTTATGCGCCTTGCCTGTAAAGCTACAATGAAGCACTGCATTTTATTATCCCTTGCTCTTTATCCACAAAACGCAGCGACGTACTTAGCTATTCAAAAGCGTGCACAAAAGTTAGAAATATTATATAAAGCTCCGAAAGCAGTATTATATGGGAAAGACTTGATAAATTTGGGGCTTGAGCCTTCGGTAAAATTTTCACAAATATTACAAAATGCCTATGACGCACAAATCAATGGGGAATTTAAAACAAATGCAGAAGCACAATTGTGGCTAAAAAGAAAACTATTTTCCTAACACCTGCATTTTATTTTTTAGCTCTTCAATAGAGTGCACACCATTAATGGAAGTCTTCAAAGCTTCATGGAGTTTAGAGGCATAAATTTGCTTATTTCTCCTGTCAAATTTTTCAATTATTTCTTTATAAACTTCTAAAAATTCTTGTATATATTCAACGGTAGTTATTGATATTTTTTTATGTACAGCTATCATCAAAACTAAGTCAAAAGCTTTTTTTATTTTAGTATCCATATCATCTGCTTTGAGATATCTCTGTTCACTCTCTTCATCGATAAAAATCAACTTTTTCATTACCTCACTCAAACCAAACTCACAAACATTAAAGCCTGTTATCCGATTGTTGAGATATGCTCTCATATCAGTGAGGTTCATCTGTGAAATTTTTTCAGTTATATGTGCATTAGTCTGCGCTTCTGCGCTTAATGTATGCTTTTTACCAAATAAACTTTCAAACATAAAAACTCCTCAAATTACCAAAATTTTATAGTTTTGAACTGTCAATCTCTATTACAGTGTGCACATTACCACGAGGGTTGAAGTCTGCTGTCAACTTTAAATATTTCGGTTTTATTTTATCATAAATAACATCATAGATTTCATTCGCTGCGTTTTCATGAGAAATAGATCTATTCATAAATGAGTTTATATAAAGTTTTATCGCTTTAAGTTCTACCACATAATCATCAGGAGTATATTCAAGATAAATCGTTGCAAAATCTGGATACCCACTTCGTGGACAAAGTGAACAAAACTCAGGTAATATCACCCTTATAAGATAATTTTTTTTATGTTCATTTGGCCAAATTTCCAAATCTTTTTCTACGTCAAATTCACTTACTATTTTTTCGCCGTATTTCATTTTAATCCTTTTTTAATAATTCAAGTTTTGCAAGATATTTCCCTTGCAGATACTCAATCCCTATATTTTGTGCTAATTTTAAATCTTTTTCATCTTCAATAAGCTTAATCCATGTTTTAACATTTTTCTTGTGCGCAGTTAAAATAAAACCTGCAAGTATTTCCTGATAGTTTTTTATCTCTTTTGTATAAAACGAATCAAATCGTACGACATCTATATTCAAATCTCTTAGATATAAAAAAGATGTATGTATCGAACCGAGTCTGTCAATACCAATGAGAATACCCATTTTTTTTAAAGATTTTATTATAGTGTTGTATTTTTCAATGTTTGAATAATATTCATTTTCATAAAGCATAAACATTATTTTATTTTTTACAAAAGGATAATGCTCTAGTAAATCTTTAATTTTACTCAAAAAAATTTGATTTCTTAGTGATCTAGGAGAGATATCAAACACTAAAATTTCCTCTATTGTGTTATCAATTTTACTGATTATTTTTTCTAAAACCATCAAATCATATTCTAACATTAGACCAAGTTTAGATATAGCTTTCATATACATTTTTTGGTAGATCATTTTTCCATCAGAAGTTTGCAATTTTATAAAACACTCTTTTAAAACAGCTTTATCTTTTTCAAATATAATTTGTGTCATAACAATAAAAGTTTTGTGTTTAAGAGCATCTATAACTAAAAATTCCAAATCATTTGGAGCAATTACATCATTACTTTGAGAAGATTTTTTATATCTATGCATCTCTTGGATTTCAAACAGGTTTTCAATCATATATTCTAATTCATTTGAAAAACTCGTATCTGTTATCGCACCTGAAATTTTTACCTCTATATCATCTATTTTAAAGTCCTCTACTTGTAAATACATGAGCTCTAAAACCGTGTTATATTTATTTTTATTTCCCTTGAATCCAAGCACAAAGTCTCCACCTTTGATATGCCCAAGCGGAAAATTTTTTATATCTTTTTTTTGTGTATATGTACCAATCCATTTTGCAACTTCAAAAAGAACCTTATCTCCATTTTTAATGCCATAAAGAGTATTTATATCATGAAGATTATCTATACTTATAAGTACAAGAGTATATTCCTTTTCTTTTTTAAGTTCTTTTTTAAGATACTTATAAAGGTATTCTCTTGTAAACGTTTTTGAGACAATTTCAGTAACCCGCGTATCAAATCCATTATAAATTATATAAAGTATAAAATAAATACTAAAAGCCAAAAGAAGAATGGCTTCTATATAAAATAATGCTGATAATGTTTGGCTTTCGTTGATGGAGGTAGTAAGAAAAAATGTTATTAAAAGAGCAAAGATAGGAAGCCCCATTCTAAGTGCTAACTTAAAACGGTATTCCCTCTCTTTTGTCTGAGGCAAAAGCATTTTATTTTATTTCGCCTTAGACATCAAGATGTTTTACATCTTTTGCATGTGTTTCGATGTAATTTCGACGAGGTTCAACTTCATCACCCATAAACAAAGTAAACGCATCCGATGCAACTTCAGCATCATCAATAGTCACCTGAAGTAAAACACGATTTTCCGGTGTCATTGTAGTTTCCCACAACTGATCAGGATTCATCTCACCAAGACCTTTGTAACGTTGGATATATGCACCTTTTTTGGCATAATCTTTAATATTTTCAAGTTCAATTAAAAGATCATTTGTAAATGTTAATCCCCATTCTTGAATCTTTCTAAAAATATAATCTGCTTCTATAAAATGCGGCGCTGAAAAAAGATCATCATTTATAAGTAACTCTTCCATACCACCTTTTGTTTGTACAAAGAGATGTATCTCATCCTCACTAATACTTTTTGTTAAAATATTATTTTCTATTAGATGTAAAAATTCTTCAATTTTTTCATACATTGCTTTTGTATCCAAACCAATAATATCTGGATTTTCAATAAAATGACGTATCAAATTAACAAGTGCGTATCTTCTCCCGAGTGCATCAAGTGAACTTGCATAGTGATCAACCATTTTAAAGAATGATACAAGATCATTCATTCCTATATCTTCTCTTTCTAAAGATTCCACACCATTTTCAATCAAAAAGTCATTCATTTGACGATCATCTTTAAAATAAATCTCTTTTTTACCTTTTTTATAACGATAAAGAGGTGGTTGCGCGAGATATAAATATCCTTTCTCTACTACATCACGGAAATGTCTAAAAAAGAAAGTAAGAAGTAGTGTTTGTATATGAGAACCATCTACATCAGCATCGGTCATAATGATAATTTTATGATAACGAAGTTTTTCTTCTTTATACTCATCACCTATGCCACAGCCCATGGCTGTAATCATATTTGTAATCTCTTCAGATTTTAATATCTTATCAAGTCTAGCTTTTTCAACATTTAAAATCTTACCTTTGAGTGGTAAAATCGCTTGAAAAACGCGGTCTCTTCCCATTTTAGCTGAGCCGCCTGCAGAATCACCTTCGACTAAATATATTTCACAAATAGATGGATCTTTGCTTTGACAATCTGCGAGTTTTCCAGGAAGTGTTCCAACACTCATAGAATCTTTTCTACGTGTCAGTTCACGTGCTTTTTTTGCAGCTTCACGCCCACGTGCAGCCATCAAAGATTTTGCAACTATTGCTTTTGCTTCAAGAGGATTTTCTTCAAAATATTTTTGAAGTAATTCATATGTCATTTTTTGCACAAGAGGTCTTACATAAGTATTTCCAAGTTTGCCTTTTGTTTGACCTTCAAATTGAGGTTCAGGAACACGAACAGATACAATAGCTATGAGGCCTTCACCTGTATCTTCACCAGAAATTTTTACATCTTTTTCTTTAGCTGCACCATTTTGTGTATTATAATTTGAAATTACACGTGTAAGTCCAGCTCTAAAACCTGCTTCATGTGTACCACCATTTGGGGTTCTAATATTATTTACAAATGATGCTAATTTTTCTTCATATGTATCATTATACATAAGCGCTATATCAAATTCAATATCTTCTATTTTTGAAGAAAAGGAATAAACTGCTGTTACTGCAGTTTTTTTATTAAGGTCTTCTACATACTGAGCAATACCACCTTCAAAATGATATTTTTCAATTTTGTTTATTCTTTCATCTTTAAAGACTATAGTTATAAATGGATTAAGATAAGCTAATTCTTTAAATCTTCTTGCTAAATAATCGTATTCAAAAGTGGTTGTTTCAGTAAAAATAGAATCATCAGCGGAAAATTCTATTGTTGTTCCCGTTTTTTTTGTTGTTCCTATAACAGCTAAAACTTTTTGAGGAATTCCTTTTTTAAAGTTTTGTTCAAAAATTTCACCATTTCTGTGAATGGTCATTTTTAAATTACTAGAGAGTGCATTAACAACAGAAACACCAACACCATGAAGACCACCGGAGACTTTATAAGTATCTTTATCAAATTTACCACCAGCATGAAGTACTGTTAAAACTACTGTAGCTGCTGAGATACCTTCAGTTGGATGAATATCAGTTGGGATACCGCGTCCATTGTCTGAAACTCTACAATGACCTTCTTTTGTGATTATTACATTTATTGTATCACAGTGACCTGCCATAGCTTCATCAATAGAATTATCAATAACTTCATAAACTAAGTGGTGTAATCCTCTATGACCTGTATCACCGATATACATACCAGGACGTTTTCTAACAGCCTCCAAACCTTTGAGGACTTTTATATTATTAGCACCGTAATTTTCTAAAGATACTCCGTTTTGTTCCATTCTATACTCCATAGCCATTTTGGCATAATTGAGGATATTTTATCTAAAATTATCTAAAAGGAAGTTTTACGGGTGTTTCTGAAGGATTTGAAGGATATTTTAGACTTAAAAAAAGTCTAAAATATTTAGATAACAATAGGCATTACAATTGTTTTAAAATTATTATCTTCTAAAACAAATGGTAAGTTACTTTCATTAAGTCCTATTATAAATTCAGAACTATGAATGCTGTTTAAAAAATCGAGTAGATATCTTGAATTTATTGCTATAGAAAATGGGGATGTAAAATTTGTATGATGTAAAATTTCTGTTTTTGCTTCAATATTATCATCACTCAATGATTCAAAAGTAATAATATCATTTAAAAAAGTAATTTTTAAATCATTTGAAATTGTAGTAATTTGCTTTATGGAATCAATCATAATAGCTTTTGGTAAAACAAGAATATTTGCAACTTCTTTAGGGATAATTCTTGAATATTCTGGAAATTTACCATTGATTAGTTTTGTAAAAAATGTATATTGTTCAGAGTGGATTATTAGATTTGTTTGATCATAATAAAGTTCTATATTATCAAAAAAAAGTTTTTGTATTTCTACAATAGCTTTTTTTGGAATAATTAATGAGAGTTCATTTTCTGTATTATTTTCTATACTTACAACAGCAAGACGTCGAGTATCTGTTGAAGCAAAATTTATATTATTGTGTTTTATTTCTATAAGAGCGCCATTAAGTTCAAATTTGGGATTGTTTGTATCAATAGCAGGTGTTATTTTTTTAAGTGATTCTATTAAAGTATGTGATTCTATAGAAATACGTGGTTTAGCTTCATAATTTGGAAATTCTGGATATTCATTATATGAGAATGTAGGTAATTTAAATTTTGAATGAGATTGTGAAATATGTAAAGTATCATTTTTGACTTCTAAATTTATTTCACCATCTTTAAGTATTTTAACAATATCAAGAAATTTTTTACCATTAGCAGTAATTGTTCCTTCTTCATTTATATTTACATTTTTAGTTTTAACCATAAAACCAATTTCATAATCAGTTGCTTTAAGAGTTAATTCTGAATCATATGCTTTTATAAAAACATGAGAAGTGATTTGAGAAGTATCTTTTTTTTCTAAGAAAGGTCCTGCGTTTATCAGTATGTTCTCAAGAATTGATTTTGAAATAGTTATTTTCATTTGAATTTCCTATTTAATTTATATAATTTTTAGTATGTAGTAGTAGGGGTCTGTGATTAAGTGAAAATCAACCTATAAGCCCTATTTTAAGTGTTATGAGCATATTCTAAATATGTATAACTCATTCACATCTATTCACTTTTATGATTATATCTTTTTTTTAAATATTTTTATAATTTTTAATCTGAAGAAGTTATTTTGTTGGTAAGTTCTTCAATTTTAACTTTAAAATCTTCATCATTTTGGATGAGTTCTGTTATTTTTTTAAGTGTGTGACTGATAGCTGTATGGTCTTTCATACCAAAATATTGAGCAAGTTGAGGCATTGTATTTTGGGTGAGTTCACGGCAAAGGTAAATGGAGATTCTTCTTGCATAAACAAGGTTTTTACTTCTACTTTTTGAACGGATTTCACTTGGTTTGATATTTAGATCTTTTGCAACATTTTGAATGATTATATCAAGTGTTAAGTTAGCACGATTTTCTTTTATTTGATCTTTTAAAATATTTTTTGTAAATTCTAAATCTATATCCACATGGATAAGCTGTGAGTAGGCATGAAGTTTTGAAAGAATACCTTCTATTTCACGGACATTACTGTCTATAACCGTTGCAATATAGTTGATAATATCTTTTGTGAGTTTTACTTTATTAATTTCACATTTTTTCTCAATAATAGCTATTTTTGTTTCAAGTTCTGGAGGTTGAATATCTGCAACAAGCCCCCATTCAAATCTGCTTTGAAGTCTTGCCTCGAGGCCTGCAATTTTTTTTGGGTGTTTATCTGCTGTGAGAATAATCTGTTTTCCTTGTCCCTTGAGTGCTTCAAAAGTATGAAAAAACTCTTCTTGAATAGACTCTTTATTACTTAAAAATTGAATATCATCGATAAGTAAAACATCACATTTACGGTATTTTTCTTGAAATCTTTCCATATTTTTATTTCTTAGATGGCGTACAAAATCATTTAAAAATTGCTCTACTGTTGTATAAATGACTACTTTGCCTTGATTTTGAAATACATTTCCAGCAGCTTGCATTAGATGTGTTTTTCCAAGACCGACACCACCATAGATAAAAAGAGGATTATAAATTTGTCCCGCTTTTTCGCTTACACTTTTTACTGCTGCGTAGGCAAACTGGTTAGATCCGCCGACCATAAAATTGTCAAAAGTGTGTGAAGGATTTAAATGTGAATGTTGAACTTTTATTTTTGCTACTTCTTTGAGTTTGGCTTTATCCATTTTACTCTCTAGAGTTATTTGTACATTTACGCGCATATCGCTTTTAACTTCAAATAGATGCGCTATTTTTTCACCATATTTATTTTTAATCCAGTTAGAAACCAAAGCATTGGGCGCGTAGTACAAGACAAGATCACTTGTGGAGTTTTTTGCATCATATTTGAGATGTTTGATATATCTGTTATATTCAACATCCGTAATCTCTTGTTTTAGCATTTCTAGTACTTCTTGACCTATATTCACAGTTATTGCCTAATGAGTTATTTATATGTGAATAGTATCAGTAAAATACATAAAATATGGTTAAAATAATGTGAATAGCTTAATGTGATTTATGTGAATAGAGTCTATTTTTGTATATAATCTTCATAAAAAATGAAAAATGGAATCCAATGACAATACTCGGAATAGATCCAGGCACTAGAAATATGGGATACGCGTTGATATTGTTGGAAAATGGAAAAATTTCTCTCATTGAAGCTGGTCTTATTAAAATGAAGGCAGAGGATTTACAGTTTCAAATCCCTCAAATGGTTGAAGGTCTTGAAATTATTTTTAAAACGCATGAGATAAATGAGGTGGCTATGGAAGATATTTTTTATGCACATAATCCTGCAACAACGATAAAACTTGCACAATTTCGTGGAGCTATTATGCTAAAACTTCTTCAGGAATTTGGAAATTTTCATGAATATACGGCACTTCAAGTAAAAAAAGCACTGACTGGTAAAGCAAAAGCAGGGAAGGAACAAGTTGCATTTATGGTCAAAAAACTTCTCAATATCAAAAAAGAGATTAAACCCTTAGATATAACAGATGCTATCGCTGTTGCTATAACGCACTCACAAAGAGTGAGGTTGCAAAACTCCAAATAAGTAAATTCTTGATATAATTTTTCAAAAAAATAAAGGGTAAGTAAATGTTAAAATTTGATAATGTAAGTGTTGTACAAAAAGCAAATATCTATTATGAGGGTAAAGTTACAAGTAGAACGGTGGAATTTTTAGACGGAAGTATAAAATCATTAGGGATTATGCTCCCAGGTGATTACACATTTGGTACACAAGATAAAGAGATTATGGAAATTTATTCTGGTGATTTTGAAGTGAAATTACCTGGAACTGATGAATATATCTCTATGACGACGCCGTGTTCATTTACAGTTGAATCAAATAGTTCTTTTGATATTAAAATCAAGAGTGTTACGGATTATTGCTGCTCCTATATTAAATAATATCCTTGTAGAGCAGCTTTAATTAAACTGCTCTACAAGCCTGCTCAAACTTGTTTCATCTAATGCTCCAGAAATCCTCTGAACTTCTTTTGCATTTTTAAATATGATAAGTGTTGGAATACTTCGTATTCCAAATCTACTGCCAAGATTTTGTTCATTTTCTGTGTTTACTTTTACAAAAAGTGTTTTGAGTGCAAATTTTTTAGCCACTTTTTCAAAATTTGGTGCCATCATTCTACACGGTCCACACCACGGAGCCCAAAAATCTACAATAACAGGTATATCACTATTGATGACAACTTCATCAAAGTTAGCGTTTGTTAGTTCTATAGGTTTTGTATCTAGGAGAGATTTTTTACATTTTCCACAGTTGGCTTTTATATAAGAATTTTTTTGAGGAACATTATTCACGCTTAAACAGTGAGGGCAAACTATATGCATTTTGACTCCTTGATTAAAATTGACCTTCTTGATATTTTAAACTATTTGAGATAACAAACAGGTTTGCATTTTTTATTGCGTCTATACTATTGTATGAACCAATGCTAAAAGCAATAAGATTTGTTTCACAAACAAGAGAGATGCCATCGCTCATGTCGATAAATGAAAGTTTATTTATTTCTATAAGTTTAGCATCACTCACGCCTTCAAATGTTAGCGTGATTGTTATCCAGTTAAAGGCTCTGGCACTATCTTGGGCTGCAAAAGTTACAGAGATAGTTGTAGGTGAGCTAACTTCCACAGAACGAAGTTCTGCATTCTTAAAGTTATTAAACCTTTGTAAAAATATTTTGAGGTTATTAGCTAAAAGTGGTTTCATCGGTCTATTGACAACCCACACATTCCATAGATCTGTCTTCAACATCACTTGCTAGTTCAGGAGATTGTGAACGTAGATAATATGTTGACTTGAGACCGAGCTTCCATGCTAGCATATAGATATCGTTAAGATATTTACCGCTTGCTTTATCAAGAGTGATGAATATATTTAAGCTTTGGCCTTGATCTATCCATTTTTGACGAATTGCTGCTGCTTTGATAAGTAATCTTTGGTCCATATCATAGGCAGGCGTATAATATGCCCAGGTATCAGGAGAGAGGTTTGGAACAACTACTGGAATGAGACCCGATAAATTTTCTTCAAACCACTTGCGTTTAAATACAGGCTCGATAGCTTGTGTCGTACCTGTAAGAATAGATATCGAACTTGTGGGTGCTACAGCCATAAGATAACCGTTTCTCATTCCTTGGCGTTTTACTTTTGCGCGAAGCTCTTCCCATTCATATGTTGATGCAAATAAACCGCCGCGGTCAACAAGGTTGATAACTTCTGCGGTTGCATGGTCATGGGGCATAATACCCCTGCTCCATTTTGAGCCTTGAAATTCTGGATAAGTACCTTTTTCTACTGCCAAATCAGCAGAAGCGTTGATGGTGTTATAGCTTACAGATTCCATGATTTCATCTATCTTATCAAAGTGTTCTTGGCTTCCCCATGCGATGCTTTGTTCTGCTAACATCTGAGCCTCACCCATAACACCAAGTCCAATCGAGCGGCTTCTCATGTTAGTGCGTTTTACTTTTTCTATAGGGTAGAAGTTTAAATCAATAACGTTGTCAAGCGCACGAACAGCAATCGGAACAACTCTATCTATATCTTCTTTTGTATTGATGCGTGAGAGATTGATAGAAGCAAGGTTACAAACAGCTGTTGCCCCATCTATTTTTTCTTTTTCAACTACATAGATGGGAAGTCCGCCGAGTGAATCTAGGGCTGTTACTTTTTTAGCAGGTTTAATTAGCCCGCTGTCAACTGTTACTAACTCATCTTCTTCATAACTAACGCTATCGCCGTTTTCAAAAATGAACTTTATTTTGTAGTGGTTTGGCTCTGTATTTTGAAAAATTTCTGTACAAAGGTTTGAGCTTCTGATGATACCGTAATGGTTATTTGGGTTAGCTCTGTTTGCGTTATCTTTAAAACACAAAAATGGAGAACCTGTTTCAAAGTAAGAAGTAAGAATCTTTTTCCACAATACTTTCGCTTTTACTTTTTCTTTTATAAGCGCTTCATTTTGTTCAAACGCAAGGTACATTTCGTTAAATGCTGCACCGTGAACTTTCGCAAGTTCTCCACAATCATAAGGATCAAAAAGTGTCCAGATACCATCTTCTTGAACTCTTTGCATAAAGAGGTCGTTCAGCCAGAGTGACGGGAAAAGGTCATGGGCACGACGACGTTCTTCTCCAGAGTTTTTCTTGAGATCCAGAAAATCATTGATATCAATATGCCATGGCTCAAGATAGACGGCAATAGCACCCTTTCTCGTTCCAAGTTGATCAACAGCTATAGCGATATCATTTGTTATTTTCAAGAATGGGACTGTTCCACCTGCTGCGTTTTTGTGTCCATCGATATAGGAACCCATAGAACGAACTTGTGTCCAATCCCAACCGATGCCGCCACCAAATTTTGAGAGCATCGCCATCTCTTTGTAGGCATCAAAAATACCTTCGATGTTATCAGGAGTTGAGCCAATGTAACATGAGCTAAGCTGGTGTCTTGTTGTTCTAGCGTTTGAGAGTGTTGGAGTTGCTAACATTACTTCAAACTTGGAGATCATGTCATAGATCTTTATAGCCCACTCTTCACGTTTTTCTTCTCGTTGGGATAAGAACATAGCTATAGCCATAAACATATGTTGTGGTAGCTCTATCGGATCAGAGTTCCTGTCTTTTATAAGATATCTGTCATAGAGTGTTTTAATACCGAGATAGTTAAATTGCAAATCGCGTTCAGGTTTGATATGTTTTTCAAGAATATCAAGGTCATACATCTCTTTGAGACCATAAAGTATGCGTCCTTCTTTTTCACCTCTTTCAAAATATTTTAAAAGCGAGTTATATCCCGTAAAACCGTTTACCTGATGGTAAAGATTAAAAAGAAACAAACGAGACGCTACAAATGTCCAATTAGGCGCATCTATATCTATTTTATCTACGGCTGTTTTGATAAGTGTTTGTTGTATTTCTTTGGATGTTATACCATCACGAAATTGAATTTGTGCATCTACTTCTAATTCGCTTTGCGATACATTGGATAAACCTTTGACTGCAGCTGAAGTATATTTTTGGATTTTGGTAATGTCCAGTTGCTCTGTTCTTCCATTTCTTTTTATAACTGTTATCATGGTTTGATCCTATTTATTTAAAAACTCTTGCAAAGATATTGTTCACATTTTTTGTGTAATAATCATAGTTAAAACACTCACGAATTTCTTCTTCACTGAGTGAATTTCTTAGTTCTTCATCTGCTAACAAATGGTTAAGATACAGACTTTCACCTTTTTCATTTGTTGTAGGCTTACCTTGCTGTATCTCTTCCCAGACTTTCATTGCGTTTCTTTGCACTATGCGATACGCGTCTTCGCGTGATACACCCTGAAGAGGAAGTTCTAGTAAAACTCTTTGAGAAAATACAAGTCCGCCTGTGAGGTTGAGATTTCGCATCATATTTTCTGGATAGACTGTTAGGTTAGCTATAACGTTATTCATACGGTGTAACATAAAGTCAGTTGTTACAAAAGAGTCTGGTAGCCAAAAACGTTCCGTTGAAGAGTGGGAAATATCACGCTCATGCCATAGCGCTACATTTTCCATTGCTGGAACTGCATAAGCACGTATCATTCTCGCCAAACCTGTTATGTTTTCTGTGAGTATAGGGTTGCGTTTATGTGGCATAGCAGAAGAACCTTTTTGTCCTTTTGCAAAATACTCTTCACATTCATATACTTCAGTTCTTTGCCAGTGACGCACTTGAACCGCAAACTTCTCTATACTTGAAGCCATTAGCGCTAAGGCTGTAGCTAGACGAGCATATCTGTCACGCTGGATGACTTGGTTTGATGCAGGAGCTGATTTGAGCCCTAACTCTTCACATGTTAGTTCTTCGAGTTCCAAAGGTGCATGAGCAAAATTACCCATTGCACCACTCACTTGACCAACGGAGATAACATCTAGTGTTTGTTTAAGATTCTCAAGATGTCTCGCCATTTCATCGTACCAAACAGCTAGCACAAGACCGAATGTTATCGGCTCACCATGGATACCGTGAGAGCGTCCGACCATCAAAGTCATTTTATGTTCTATAGCTCTTTTTTTGATAGATTCCATAATCATTTTTACATCTTCTATAACAAGTTCAAGTGAGCTTTTCATCTGAAGTGCTACAGCAGTATCTACCGTATCTGAAGATGTCATGCCATAATGAAACCATCTGCTCTCTTGACCTAAAGTTTCAGATACACTTGTTGTAAACGCAATAAGGTCATGGCGAGTAACTGCTTCTATCTCATCTATTCTTTGGATATCAAAACCTGCGTTTTTGACTATTTTGTCGGCATCTTCTTGAGGAATTTTTCCTAGTTTAGCCCATGCTTTTACGACTGCTTTTTCTACATCAAGCCAAGCTTGATATTTTGCTTGCATTGTCCACTTAGAGCTCATTTCTTCTCTTGAATATCTTTCGATCATTTACACCCTGCCCTTATGATTATTATTATGTTAAAATTTGTAAATTTGAAGTTATTTATTTTACAGAATAAATAGTAAAAAGAGGATTAAATTTGCCATTTGTTATAAAAAAAATGTATGCTCCAATAAAGCAACGTGCGTTCTTGTATCTTATAAAAGAGTTAGGTTATACGCCAAAAGAGTCACAAAGAATGATATCAAAAGGACGGCTTCTGATAGAAGGTGTTCCTATCACAAAAGCTTCCACTGAAGTAGAAGGAGAGTTTGAATTTATATATTTTGAACCTCTTACTCAAGGCTTGATTCCTCATGCCGTTCATGATGAATTTGTTCTTTTTGATAAACCTAGTGGTATGTTGATTCATCCACAAAACAGGAAAACAGCCTACTCTCTTATAGATGAATTAAAATCTCAGTTCGGTAAAGATGCAAATATAGCACATAGAATAGATCAAGAAACAAGCGGACTTGTTTTATGTGCTAGAAACAAAGAGAGTGAAAAAGATATTAAAATGATGTTTCAAGAGAGAGATATGAAAAAAAAGTATTTGGCTTTGGTACATGGAGAGTTTATGGAAGAACTCACTGTTGAAGCAAAACTTTTAAGAGCTGAGGATGAAAGTGCTATTGTTAGAATGGTTGTGAAAGTGGATGACAAAGGTAAAGAATCAAAAACGCATTTTAAATCTTTAAAGTATTTTCCTGAGTTAGATATGACTCTTTTGGAGTGTGCACCCTATACAGGAAGACAGCATCAAATACGTGTGCATTTGTTTCACGTGAAACATCCTATAGTTGGTGATCCAATTTATGGACAAAGTGAAGAAGACATTGTAAGATTTCTTAATAGAGAGTTAAGTGCTAAAGAAAGATTTCAAAAATCTGGTGCAGATAGATTGCTGCTTCATGCAAATGAATTGGAATTTGAACTTTATTCAAAACAATATCATTTTAAAAGTAATATAGATTTTGAGAAACTCTGTTTAGAAACTTTAAATTCTATAAAATAAGTTAACAAAGTTTTGTAAAATGCCATAAAAAGTATAAGTTATTTTTTAACAATAAACAGAGCAAAAGATGAATAAGTTTGAGACAATGTGAATAACTGAAGAAAACTTATAAATGTGTTTATTATATGAATAAGTTTGAGTGATAAAAACAATAAAACCCCTATTTTTAGGGATTTAGAAATATTGCTACATTTCACATTCAGTTTATTTTTATATAAAATGTTTCTTAAATAAAAGGTAAATCTTGAAATTTACTTATACTTGAATGTGATAGTATTCACACTTTAGAACAATGTGTGAATACTTCATATATTGAGAAATTTTGTAAAATAAATTACAAGTTATATTTTATTTAAGTTTAAAAAGAGAAGGTAGAAAGATTATATTTTTATAAGGTAAGTAAGGTAAGATTACATTCATAGACGACCTCCCTGGTGTGTTGGTCGCCTAGCTTTATTATGGTTTTGTTGCCGCTATGATAAAACCAACAATTCCGACTGCAAATACAACTACTAAAAAAACCAATTGAAATATCTCTACAGCATCCATTATCGCTCACTTTCTGTTTTTTCTTTTAATTGTCCACATGCAGCACTTATATCAATACCTTTTGAGTCGCGTATTGTACAAAGTAAACCATGTTTGACCAAATATTCTTGAAACGCAATCATATCCTCTTTTTTTGGTCGTTTGTACTCTGTGCCCGGGTATGGATTGAAATAGATAAGATTAACTTTCGCTTTTATGTCACTGAGAAGTTTGACAAGTTTTTTTGCTGAACCCAAATCATCGTTTTTATCTTTAATAACAAGATACTCAAACATTACCCTTTTTCTCGTATCAATTGGAAAGCGTTTGACGGCTTCTATGATAGAGTTGATATTGTGCGCCTTATTCATGGGAATAAGCTCTGTGCGCAATGTATCGTCAACGGCATGAAGTGAAATGGCAATATGAACACCTAAGTCCATGGCACCAAGTTTATCAATTTTGTTGCTAAGCCCGCTTGTAGAAACGGTTTGGCGTTTACCTGATATTGCAAGGCCTTCATTTTCTTGAAATATTTCTATGGCATGAGCGAGGTTATCAAAGTTATCAAGAGGTTCACCCATTCCCATATAAACGATGTTAATTTTACGATTGTGCTTGTGGTTGTTGTCGCGTTTGAGATTTACAACTTGAGCGACTATCTCACCTGCAGTCAAATCCCTTGTAAAACCGCCTTTAGCTGTCAGACAAAAGGTACACCCTACTTTACACCCTACTTGAGTAGAAACGCAGATAGTGTATTTTGCTTCTTGAGTGATTACATCATTTTCATCACGAAGTTCATCTTTCATCTTGAGCCAAACAGCTTCTACTGTTTTTCCATCTTGAAGTTCAAAAAGATATTTTATTGTTCCATCTTCAGATATTTCTTTACGGATGATTTTCATGGGATTGACTACATATTTTTGTTCGAGCTCTTCTTTGAGAGATTTTGGTATGTTTAACATATCATCAAATTTTTCAGCGTACTGGTGATAAAGCCAGCCAAAAATTTGTTTTGCTCTAAAAGATGGTTTTATTAGCAGCATGAGCTCTTTTTGTGTGAAATCAAGAAGTGAAGGTTTGGATGTGAGCATTTTTTTAAAGTACCTCTCGATTTATTGTCAGTTGTTTGATGCGTTTTTTGACATGAGCACTCAGAAGTTCTTTCGCTTTTTCATGGTTTTTTACAAACTCTTCATGAGCAGTTTTGTCAGTATAGTTTGTTATACAAAACACACCACCAGCTGGAATATTGAACTCTTGTGCTATTTTTAAAACAGCAAAAAACTCCATGTTTTCACAGCCTATTTCATATTTTAGAAAATTTTTAGCTAACAAATTGTTAGTGGAAATGTAGTTAGAGGAGTTGATAATAATATCTTTTTTGTTAGTTGTGTTAGTTGTTACAACATTATCAAGTGGTGTGTATGCGTCATTGTTTAGAAACGCAAGTTCGATATTTGAAGCAGTTTTTGACTCGATGATATCAAAGATTTTTGCCTCTCCATAACTACCTGCCGTTCCTACAAAAAGTAAAAACTCAGGCTTGTCGAAGAGACAAAGGCGCGTGAGATTCATTGCAGTTTCGATAAGCCCTACTCCCGTAGGAGTTGCAAAATCAAAATTTTCGTTGTTTCCAGCGCAGATAATCATATATTTAAAGTCTCACTGGGATGTTGTTTGCGTGAAGATAATGTTTGAGATCCATAATATCAATCTCTTTGTAGTGAAAGATACTCGCAGCAAGAGCAGCATCCGCACCGTGTAAAAATGCTTCTTTGATATGTTCCATCGTACCTGCTCCACCGCTAGCAATTACAGGCACATGTACAGCACATGATATCTGCTCTGTGATATTAAGCTCAAAACCTGCTTTTGTTCCATCTGCATCCATGGAAGTGAGCAAAATCTCTCCACAACCGCGATCTACGACTTCTTTTGCCCAGTCAACGGCATCAAGACCTGTATCTACTCTTCCACCATTTAAAAATACATGGTATTTGTTTCCGCTGCGTTTGACATCTATAGCAGTCACAATACATTGAGAACCAAAGCGTTTTGCCCCTTCATCGATGAGTTCGGGACGTTTGATAGCCGCTGAGTTGACACTTACTTTGTCACATCCTACGTTGAGAAGTTTATAGATATCTTCGAGTTTTCGTATGCCGCCGCCGACAGTTAGAGGGATGAAAATTTCTTTTGCAACTTGTGCTACGATATCTACTATTGTATCACGATTGTCGCTTGAAGCAGTGATATCCAAAAAAGTAAGTTCATCTGCACCTTCTTCATTGTATCTGCGTGCAACTTCAACAGGATCTCCTGCGTCTTGAAGCCCGACAAAATTAACACCTTTTACGACGCGTCCGTCTTTAACATCTAGACAAGGAATGATTCTTTTTGCGAAATAGTTCATAGTAGATTGGCCTCTTTGAATAAAGTGAAATTATACAACGCTAGACTTATGAATAGGTTTAGTCTCAAAGAAGTAAAAAAAATATGGATATAATGGCAAGCAAAATTTATGAAAATGATAAGGTTAGGCTATGTTTGAATCAGGTTTTTTAGGTACAAGTGCTCCATTTTATATGGACTTGGTGACGTTTTATTTTGGTATTTTACCTCTTTTAATGGGAATTGCAATTTTTATGGCGGTGAAAAAACGCTATGAACTTCACTATAAAATGCAGTTGTCTATTTTTATTATAACACTTCTTATTGTTGGTGTTTTTGAGGTTGGTGTGAGGATTTCTGGCGGTTTTTCTGCGTTTATGGAGCAGAGTAATGCAAACGCAACTTTTATGATACTCTTTTTACTTGTTCATATTTTGATAGCAATCGCTACCGTTGTATTGTACTCAATACTAATCTACAGCGCTATAAAAGAGTATAAACTTAAAAGTGCCCCGATAGTTAAATCGCATAAAAAACTTGGTAAACTTGTTTTTCTGGGTATGAGTGTAACTTCATGTATGGGTGTGCTTATTTACTATTTACTATTTATTTACTGATGTTACGCACTTTTTATAAAAGTTTGTAAGGTCACTTATTTATTAAGTAGATGCGGGGCTTTAGATATAAAGCTCCACAACTCTGTTTCTTCCCTGCTCCTTCGCGATATAAAGAGCTTTATCTGCTCTGTCTATAGTTTGAGAAATATCCTCGTTTTTTTGATATACGGTTATTCCAAAACTACAACTTAAATGTTCTAATCCTTCAAAATAATTCTGTTCAATTGTTTGTCGTACAAGCTCTGCGACATCGTAAAGATTTTTTGTTGTTTTTGTTTTGACGAGCAGCACAAACTCTTCTCCACCCCAGCGAACGAGAACATCATCTTGGCGAATGGATGTACGAACACATTGGGCTAATTCTTTGAGTACACTATCGCCGCGATTGTGCCCATAAGTATCATTTACCTCTTTAAAATGATCAATATCAAAAAGGACAATTCCTAGAAATAAATCATTATTTTGACTCTCTTGCAAAAAAAGCGGAAAAATATTTTCAAAATACTCTCTATTGTAGGTTCCAGTCAATTTATCTTTGAGCACTTTTTCTTTGAGTGACATATGATGAAATATCGTATCACTGATATCGTTGAAGGAGAGTATGTAATTGTCGTCATACTGACTGATTGAGATGCTAAACGCATGTCTCTCATCATGAGTGTCGCGCATGGCAACTACACATTTATTTTGTGGCAATTTTGCAAGGACATCAACCCAGTTTGTACCATTTTTGATTTTTTTGAGATGGAAAAAATCGTTGTCTTCCTCAAAAAGATCACAAATGCAGTTGTAAGATTTTTTGAAAGCCTCCAAAGAACTAAAGCCCGTAAAATCCAAGAATTTCTGATTTGCTTCGATAAGTTTTTTGGCATCGGTAATCACCAAAATAGTCTGTTGCAAATCAATGATTTTTTTTGTTTTTTGGGATAAAAATTTAAATTTGAGCATATTTTCGTACTCTTTATAAAACGAAAGAAAAATAAAGAGCAAAATAGCAAAACCAAGAAATAAAAAGAGCATAAAGTAGTCTCTTAGGTTCTCATATATAGTGTCATGCGTTTGTAAGATAAACGCAGCGGAAACTTTATTTGTGAGAGGATTTTTTACGGGTATAAAAGTAAAAAGCGCATCTCTCTTTGTTGCGCCCACGGAAAATGTTTTGCCTTTCATAATCATGTTATTAAGAGCATCTACATTTAAATTTTGTTGCAAAAGTATTTCATCAAAGTGTGCGAAGGAGTGTTCGAGTTGATTTTTTATATCTGTCTCATAATAAAAATCAGAAAAAGGACTTTTGACATAATTAGAGAGTTCATTGCTAAAAACTTTTTCATTTATGACTTTTTTGTCGAGAATAAAACCAGCTTTTGTATTCTGAAACTTTGTGAACTCTTTGCAAAGAGGATAGGCACTAAAGGAGATTTCTACACTTCCGAGAGATTCTTTTTCATTGTATTTGTTCGTTTGAAGTAGAGGGTAAATATGGCGAAATCCGTTGTATATCCGCCCCTCCTCAAAACCGCTGAGTTCTTTGTGATTTTCATTTACCCACGCTACTGTTGTTCGTGTTTGGCTCAAATCATCTCCATATTTTTGTGGTCTGTGAAACCTTAAAAAACTTTCGTTATTTTTGAGATGAAAATGGAGCTGTCTTAGCTCATGGCTTTTAAGAAACTCATAATCATTGGCAAGAAACTGATACAGTTTTTCTCTAGAACTATTTTTTTCATCTTCACTTTTGTAGGCCAATGCTAGAAGTTTTAAAACCTCTGGTTTATTGATGGTTGTTTGGTACATAGTTTTAGCGATAGCGCTATATTTTTCATAGATAATCGCAAAATCTTTTTCTACATTGCTATTATAAATCTGTAGATACTCTTTTTCTTTGTGCGTATAGTTCCAAGAGAGTAAAAAATAGTACGATATAGCAAGAATAAGATAAAAAACAGTGAAAAGTGCAATACGCAAACTGCTTGCCTCATGTTGCTGCGTTTTGTCGCTGTTACTAAGGAGATAAAAGATAAAAGAGATACTTAAGAGAAAAAGTACAAGTAGAAGATTGACAATAGATTTTATTGTCTCGATGGATTCAAGTGCGATTTCATCCAAACTTTTAAATATCAGAAAATTTGCCATTGGTTTGTCTTGTGTGTCAAAAATCGGATAATTGACAATAAGATATCCAAACTCTTTATCTATTGTATAAGTATTTGTTTTACTTATACAATTTTCTAGCCCTTTTGTACGAAGGTACTCCATAAGGGATGTATCGGCATTTTTATTGGCTATATAATGGTTTGAGACAAATTGCTGTGTGAAGGGTTTTGTTATCTTCCGCGAGTATCTTTCATCTACAACTATAAGAGGTAAATAGCCTTTGGATTGAATCTTGCTTGCTATGGAGTTAAAGTGAGTAATGATTTCTATAAAACCTATAAACAGACCTCTTTCATCAAATATTGGAACCATCGCTTTGAAGCTCAAATCGTATTTCCCCACGCTCAAGCTCGTCATAATCTCTGGTTTTTTGAGCATAGTTTTGATATCTTCTCTCAACAGTGTAAGATTTTCATCTCTGCTCTCATCCCAGCTTCGTGAGATACTGTTACCATCTTTGTCGATAAGTTGGATCCAGATATTTTTAAAATCACTGTTATCGCGTATTCGTGAAGATAAATCCAAAAGAGATTCTCTGGCGGTTTTGTTTTGAAACAAAGCGACCATGGAAGCGGTATCTTGTGTAAACGCAAGCGCCAAAGCGAGTGTCGCATTATTTTTTTCTTCTATAAGTGCTGATATTTCATTGCTCACAGATAACGCGATAGAATTAAATTGTTTTTGTTTGTATTCCAAAATTTGATGATTTTTATAGACATGAGCACCATAAAAAGCCATTGTAGCCATGATAAAAAAAGTAGAAAATAGAAAAAAGTTTTTAATCTTCATGAATCCTCAATAAATATGATACAAACAAAAGTATAACAAAGTTTGCATCAAAGCCTCCTCACACAAAAAAAGGATAAATTTTAAAATCTTATATAAATCTTACCTTAACCTAAGAAATATTACACTAAACTCATGGCTATGAAAAAACACAGTGTAGTTGCAAAAAAAAAATATGGACAGAATTTTCTTCAAGATGAAAGAGTTTTGCGCAAAATCGTCGAAGCGATGCCCAAAAATGATAATAAAATCGTTGAAATTGGGCCTGGCTTAGGTGATTTAACTAAATTTTTAGTTGATGTCAAAAGTGTGGAAGCTTTTGAGGTCGATACCGATTTATGTAAACTATTACAAAGCACATTTAAAGAAGAGATCGCCACCAAGCGGCTCCGCATCCACTGCGGAGATGTTTTAGAAGCTTGGCAGAGCAGCCTCATTGATGAGCCGTACGATTTAGTGGCGAATTTGCCCTATTATATTGCGACAAACATCATATTGAAGGCACTCGCAGATCCAATGTGTAAAAATATGCTTGTAATGGTGCAGCTTGAAGTAGCAGAGAAGTTTTGTGCTGATGCTGGCGATAGCGTTTTTGGAGCTTTGAGTATTATTACTCAAAGTATTGCGGAGTCTAACATTATTGTTAAAGTTCCTCCGACTGCGTTTGATCCACAGCCAAAAGTTGATTCTGCGGTTTTTCTCATAGAAAAAAGAAGTGACAGAAGTGATAAGGATTTCGAGGATATGCTTAGAATTGCATTTTCGCAACCTCGAAAAACACTTATGAAAAATCTCTCTTCCAAATATGACAAAAACTCTTTGACTGAATTTTTCCAAGAATTGGAACTTACATTGACGATACGCCCTCATCAAGTCGCAACCGGAGACTATCACCAACTCTATAAAAAAATACAAAGGAGTTTGGATGACAGAAGAGAATCAAGGGACGCAAGAGAGTAGTCCCGCAGCTAATCGCAGACCAAATAATAGAAGACCAAATAATAGACCAAAGCCGAATGCGCCAAGAGTAGAAGGCGAAAAAGCCCCAAATACTAGACCTGCAAACGCAAATGCTAACACAAACGCAGGAAATGTAAACCGCAACAAAAACAGCGGTAAAAATCGTAATCGCCGCCAAAGCGCTCCTATAGATGAAGTTCTCAAAGATTTTGTGGTTAAAAATCAAGAATCACACAAACAAAGACTCAATCCGCACTATAAACTTGATCTAAACTCAAACGCAAAAGTGCGTATCACTCCACTTGGAGGCCTCGGTGAAATTGGTGGCAATATAGCTGTTTTTGAGACAGAAAAAGAGGCGATTTTAATCGACGTTGGGATGAGTTTTCCTGATGAAGATATGCATGGCGTGGATATTCTTATCCCTGATTTTACATATCTACGTGAGATAAAACACAAAATAGTCGGCGTCATCATCACTCATGCCCACGAAGACCATATTGGAGCGATGCCTTATCTTTACAAAGAGATGCAGTTTCCTATCTATGGTACACCGCTTCCTCTTGCGATGATTGGTAACAAGTTTGATGAGCATCATATTGCAGAGCATAGAAAATATTTCAATCCTATTGAAAAAAGGGTTATTTATAAAATTGGAAATGATTTTGAAGTAGAATGGATGCATATGACACACTCTATCATCGATTCCTCTTCGGTGGCGATTACTACGGATGCTGGAACAATTATTCATACGGGTGACTTTAAGATAGATTATACTCCAGTTGATGGATATACACCAGATTTGCATAGACTTGCATATTATGGAGAGAAGGGTGTTTTATGTCTTTTAAGTGATTCTACAAATTCATATAATACAGTTGCAACTCCTTCTGAGCTTAGTGTTGGTCCTGCTTTGGATCGTGTGTTCTCAAAAGCAGAAGGAAGAGTTCTTCTCTCAACATTTAGTTCAAACATCCACCGCGTACAACAAGCTATCCAATACGGTATCAAATACGGCCGCAAAGTGTGTGTAATCGGGCGTTCTATGGAGAGAAATCTTGAAGTTGCGATGCAGTATGATTATTTGAAATTTCCTAAAAATATATTTATTGATGCCGAAGAGGTTGCACACTGCAATGACAAAGAAGTTCTTATCGTTACAACAGGTTCACAAGGTGAACCAAATTCTGCACTTTTTAGAATGTCTATAGGTGAACACAGACATATCAAAATCAAGCCGACAGACCTTGTTATACTCTCTTCTCGTGCGATACCAGGAAATGAAGGTTCTATCTCAGGAATGTTAAATCATCTCCAACGTGCAGGTGCAAGAGTAGCAACAGACAGAGATATTCATGTCTCAGGTCACGCTTCTATGGAAGAACAGAAGCTTATGTTGCGTTTAGTCAATCCTAAATTCTTTTTACCGATTCACGGTGAATATAACCATGTTATGAAGCACAAAGAGACGGGTATGATGTGTGGTATTCCAGAGAGAAATATTATTCTTATGACGGATGGTGAACAGATAGAAGTTGCACCGAAATATATGAGAAAAGTTAAAACAGTTAAAACAGGTAAAACATATATCGACAACCAAAACAACCATCAAATCGAAGATGATATCGTTCTTGATCGTCAAAAACTTGCGACTGATGGTATCGTGATGATTGTAGCTCAAGTGGATGGACAACACTCAAAAATGATAGACAAACCTAAAGTTACGACGTTTGGTATTGTTGCGGATAGAAAAGATAAAGCTTTTGCAAAAGAGATGGAAGATATTTTAGAGCACTTCTTGCTTCATCTAAAAGAAGGTATGATAGAAAATCCAAGAGCGCTTGAGAATGATTTACGCCAAGTGGTAAGAAAACATATCTATAGAAAAATGAAAAAATACCCTCTTATCGTACCGCATGTGTTTGTATCGTAAAGGGGACACTCTGTGAAAAAAGAAGATTTGGACTTTGAAAACGCAGTAAAAAGCATGATGTTACATGTTGGAGAAAATCCTGAGAGAGAAGGGCTTTTGGAGACTCCAAAGCGTGTGAGAAAAGCCTATGAGTTTATATTCGGCGGCTACAAAGAAAATCCAAAAGAGATTTTAGAAAAAGCGCTTTTTACAAGCAGTAATGATGAGATGGTGCTTATCAAAGATATCGAGTTCTATTCGACATGTGAGCACCATTTATTGCCTATTATAGGGCGTGTTCATGTGGCGTATATTCCAGATGGCAAGGTAGTCGGTCTCTCAAAGATACCACGCGTGGTGAATGTTTTTGCGCGTCGTATGCAGATACAAGAACAACTTACTGAACAGATAGCCGATGCCATCATGAGCACGATAGAACCAAAAGGCGTAGCCGTTGTTATACAAGCGCGTCATATGTGCATGGAGATGCGAGGTGTGGAAAAAATCAACTCTACAACGACATCTTCAGCGCTTCGTGGTCTTTTCAAAAAAGATCAAAAAACCAGAAGTGAATTTTTCTCTCTCATCAACTCCCCAACTGGGACGAGATACTAAGCACTCCTGAGATGCCACTCAAATCCCTCAAAGAAAAACTCTCCTCCAAAGATTACTCCGTAGCTTTTGGAGAAGTTGTTAAGATAAACGCAACTATAGTCACAGCGACAGGTCTCAAAGTCAGCATCAGCGATATGGTAAGAATTGTCTCCAACACAACAGCTCATGAGACTATCGGTATGGTGACAGAGATAGACGGTGCGACTTTTTTTATCACACCCTTTAGTTTTGTGGAGGGATTTTGTTCAGGTGATAGAGTATTCTTGGACTCGACGGGTTTAAATATTCCCGTAGGTGAGTCTCTTCTTGGGCGTGTTGTCAATCCATTTATGCACCCGATAGACGGCAAGGGTATCATTAATAACTCTAAACTCTCTCCCATTATCAAAGCGCCTATAGCACCTATGAAACGCGGTATGATAAATGAAGTGTTTAGTGTGGGTATTAAAAGTATAGATGGACTTTTGACATGTGGCAAGGGACAAAAACTAGGGATATTTGCAGGAAGTGGTGTCGGTAAATCAACGCTCATGGGGATGATCGTTCGCGGAGCAGATGCACCTATAAAAGTTGTCGCGCTCATAGGTGAGCGTGGTCGTGAGGTTCCTGAGTTTATCCAAAAAAATCTCGGTGGCAATCTCGAAAACACAGTTATCATTGCTGCAACAAGTGATGATTCTCCGCTCATGCGAAAGTATGGAGCATTTGCGGCTATGAGTGTGGCTGAATACTTTAAAGATCAAGGACAGGATGTTCTTTTTATCATGGACTCCGTGACGCGTTTTGCTATGGCACAAAGAGAAATCGGTTTGGCTTTGGGTGAACCGCCAACTTCAAAAGGTTATCCACCTTCCTCTTTGACGTTATTGCCACAGCTCATGGAGCGCGCAGGAAAAGAAGAGGGCAAAGGCTCTATTACTGCTTTTTTTACTGTTCTAATAGAAGGTGATGACATGAGTGATCCTATCGCCGATCAATCTCGTTCTATTTTGGATGGTCATATCGTCCTCTCTCGAGAACTTACTGATTTTGGTATCTACCCACCTATACACGTGCTCAATTCTGCTTCTAGGGTTATGAATGATCTTATCAGTGATGAACACCTAAACGCAGTGATGAAATTTAGACGTTACCATACACTGCTCAAAGAAAATGAAGTGCTTATCCGCATCGGTGCATATACAAAAGGTAGTGATCAAGAACTTGATAAAGCAATCGCAAAAAAAGAGGATATGGAAGCATTTTTAACGCAAAAATCAACGTTGCAGATTCCTTTTGAAGATACGCTTAACACGCTTATTGAAATAATGAAATAGTCTTCATTGTAAGAGAAAATTTCAAGAAAGAGTTTTTGAAAATTCCATAATAAGTTCTGAGCTTAACCACGCATCTCTTGGTGTTCTCTCCCCTTGTTCAAAAGTTATAGCAAGCTTTTGCGAAGAGAGATATTCATAAGTCTTCATCAAAGATTTCATCTCATTATCATTGCCAAATATATCGATGTAGGAGTAGATGATATTATGTGCGCTCGTATAGTTTTTTGCAAAAAGTGATGCTTTTATTTTTGACTGGAAACTTACACGAAGTAAGTCACCTATTTTGTCTGTTCTCGTGCTGATACTGATGAGATTTGCCAAAGCTAACTTGATACTTTTAGCGTCTCCCTGAAGCGCATACTCTTCACATTTACTAACAAGTAAAGCCCAACGTTTGTTTAAAAGTATCCCTAATTTACTTGCGTTTAAGCTTTTATTTGTGTCAAGTATCTCATAGCATGTTTTTATATTGTTTGTTTTATATGCATTTTGCAGGCGTATCATGGCGTTTAGGCTTCTAATAAGTCTCTTGAGCTCTTCTTGCATAAAAGAGCTATTTTTAAAGAGTTGAAGATGTTCTTTTGCTTTTTGTAACTCTCCTTGTTTAATGAAACGTTCTATTTTTTTGATATTTTTTTCTATGCTTTGGTTGAGACTTATGTAAGTAGGTGCTTCTAAAAATATTTTGTTTTTGTGGCTAAGTTCATCTACTGTCTGAAAATCATTTACTTCAATTGCGCGTAAAAAACTCATAAAATCATTATCTTGTACTAAAAGGAGTTTGATAATTTCCCGTTTATTTAAAACGGTGAGGTATTCATGTAGAAGTGCTTTCGCGCTTTGTGTATCATTAACGGAAAGATATTTGTAAGCGTTTTTAAAGCTTTCTCGCCATGCCTCTTCAATCTTCTCATATATAGAGGTTAGTTTAAGTGCATTATATTTGGAACACATTGCAAAACAGAGTGCATATTTTTTCTCTGAATAGAGAATTTTAAATCTACTAAAATGCTCAAATGCTTTGAATAGATCAGAAATTTCACGTTCTTTAGAGCGTATCCCTTTTAGAGGAGAAACACATTGCTGCGCAATTGTTAGGTTTTGGTTAATGAGTGCATTGAGAGCTTCTTTATAGATATCTTTATAGCGTTTTTCTAGAAGTTTATATTCGATAGTAGCATCGAGAATAGGTTCATTTTCTATAAGCCTATAGGCCTCGTAAAGAGCATTTTTCATCACAAGCTCTTTAAGCTCTTCCCTATTTGGAAGTTTAACATTGAGTATCTCAGAGTCTTCTAAAGCTACAAAAAGGGACTCATCATGCAAAAGTGTAATTTTGTTTACTTTTTTCTCAAAACTTATATATTTTGCATGCGCTACTTTGCCTTTTTTGATATCTAAAAGCGCCACATAGTTTGTATTGCCACTTACGATAACATAATTGTTGTTGGGTGTTTGGACAATATCTTGTATATTTTTAAAAGGTGCATCTATACGTTTGAGTTCTTGGAGATTTTGTAGAGAGTGAACAATTACATCTCCATCAATATTCGCGCTAATAAGAGTATTTTCATCTATAAAACACAGAGCATTCACTCTACTCCCTTGCTCTATCAAGACATCTCTTTGAATTTTTGAATGTAAATCTATAAGGAAAATAGCACCTCCTTGCCCAGAACAAGCAAGTTTATCATTATACATAGCAAATGAACTGACAAAATTGTGCTGAGTGTCTCTGGCTTTATGAGGAAAAGAACACAATCGAGAAAGTATTGCTGAGTGGTTATATCTATATTGATAAACTCTCCCGCAATCTGTACCTGCGATGACATAAGTAGATGCGGGACAAAAACTAAGTAGTTCTATCTTTTCGTTGGGTATTTTTATGTTTTTAACAAGCCCTTTGGTTTCCAAATCCACCACATAAATGATATTTGTATTGGCGAAAGCCATCATTTTAGCATCTCGACTGAAGCAAATAGCAGTAGTCAGAGAACCTAACTCTTTATGAACAAGTTTGAGAATAGTAGTGTGTTTGTGTATATCTAAAATCTTAGCACCACTATATTTTGTAGCAAAAGCTAAAGAACTTTTATTAAGGCGATTAAAACTTATTATTTCGGATCGTTCTTTTGCGTAAGGATATATTTTGGGCATAGCAAACCATTTGTCTCAAGATTTGAACATTATAATTAAAAAAAGTTATGAATTAGTTGAAAAGTGACTAAATTGAGAGGCTTTTTCTCTCTAAAAGAGTTTAGAGAGAAAAATGAGGGATTAGCAAGCTGGAACGTTCCCGCTGTCACTTCCGTATTCGTGAAAAAAGTCTAAATAATGCTCAAGATATTCTTCTTTTACATCACCATCAGTAACGGCAGGACAGATTTTTTTGATCTCTTCTGCACCTTTTCCATCTTCTTTTATCTCAGCCCACTCAGCTTGAGTGTGTTTACCAGCCATTGCAGCACCCGTGATACCACATGGTTTTTTCAATTTTTTTGTAAAAAGTTTTTGACCTTTATCTGCGCTTGCAAATGAAGATGTAGCACCTACGCTTAAGATCAAAGCAGAGCTTAGAGCGATTTTAATTAGCTTATTCATATATTCTCCTATTTTAGAATGCGTTTATTTTATCTCACTAAAAATAAAAATACTATTTATTATAAAGTTAATCTATAATATTTATAATAAATGTAACTATTTTGTATAAAAAATCCTCAAAAAAGAGGATTTAGGATTTACGCTTTGCCTGAAAGCATACCAATCATAGTCATTGGTTTAAGTGCGTAAACTTTGAGTAACCACCATATCCATCTCTCTTTTGTTGGATCAAGTGGGAATGAAGGAGTTGGTTTTGCACTCCAGTCAAATTCTGCTAGCATAACAGTACCAATGCTTGTGATAAGTGGACATACTGTATATCCACCATATGCAGCAGGTAGCTCAGTTTTGCCTTCCATTACAGCTATCATATTGTCCACAAGCACTTTGTATTGTTTACGAACCGATCCACCTGTTTTACCCATTGGCACAGCCGCAACGTCACCTAGTGACCATACATTTGCATATTTAACATGCTGTAGTGTCTCTTTTTTGACAGGAACCCAACCTTTATCTGAACCAACCGCTGATTTACCTACAACATCTGGAGCTTTCATCGGAGGTGTTACATGGATAAAGTCATATTTTGCTTCGACACGCTCGCTCTTTTTAACAATTTCAAACTCTTCCAAGTCTTTATCATAAGCGCCTTTTTCTTCCCAGTGTTTGTTAAATACAGCTATTTTAGTCTCTGTATCTATTTCAATAAGGTTGTGTTTGTAGTTCCATTTAAAATCTCTATCTTTGAACTGCTGTAAGATAGCTTCGTGGTATTCAGGAACACCGAACATTTTTCCACCGTCTGGATAAAAAGTAAGTTCTACTTTATCGCGAACACCAGCTTCTTCAAGTCTTGCATGTGTAAGATACATGATTTTTTTAGGAGCACCACCACATTTAATTGGTGTGTTAGGGTCAGTAAAGAGTGCTTGAAGTTTTTCTGGTCCTGTATGAGCTTTTGCTTTTTCAATAAGCTCTTGAATACCTTTCCATGTATCAGATGCACCGTCTGCGAAGTAGATAGAATAAACGCCATTTTTGCCAACTTTTTCTTTTACGATTGCGTTGTCAGCTCCAGAAGAAGTGATAACACCGTCTAAACCTTTGATAGCAGCATAATTAAGCACTAAACCTGTAGCAATAATCATTTGGTCATAAGAAATTTCATCTTTGCCATCGATAACAACTTTGTTATTTTCAGGGTCAAACGCAGTGACGCTTCCTTTGATAAGTGTTACACCAGCAGGGAGTTTGTCATCTCTTTTGTATTGAATATCACTTTGTTCCCAAAGACCAGCAGCAACAAGAGTTTGTCCCGGTTGGTACGATACAGATAGAGGATCTGGCTCTATAACAGTGATATCTGGATTTGAAAGAGTGTTAGCGAGACGAGCAGCCGTACTCATACCTGCTAAACCGCCACCAACGATAACGATTTTACCTTTTGCATCAGATGCAACTGCTGCTGTAGTGCCAGCAGTTGTGCCAGCCAAGATAGATGCAGCGAGCGGAGAGATGCTCATGTATTTTAAAGCTTCACGACGAGACATAATCTCAGGGTGCTTATCAACTTCAGCTAATATCTCTTTTAAAATTTGATTTTTACTCATGGTTTTCCTTTTTTATTTTGGATAAAGTGCATCCATTTTACAAGCTTAGGGCTTAAGGTAAGTTTTAAATATCAGTATTTTTTAAGAAGTGTGTCTAAAGTAAACAAGTGTAGAGAGGAAGAACATTATAATAAAAGTTCTACTTATAGGTTATATAAGCAGAACTAAACTAAAGAGAAAAACTCTTGCGTTTTTAGTATCTGTATCTGAAATAAACGCGAAGGTCTGAAGCTGTTTTTACAGCACCACCACCAATGGCTTCATTGGAATCTATTGCATATGGCGTACTGTAATCACCAAAAAAAGCATTTGAACCAGTATAGTCATAGTCTATTCTTGTGTATCTCACTTGCATAGAGAAAGCATCTGCAACAATTGGTTGTGTCCAGTATGCTTCATATGCATTACCGCGAGCTGCAATTTTAGAGCCAATCATAGTATCTTCACCATAAGTAAATGGTCTCCAGTTGCTTGAACCGTGATTAAATTCAACTCCAAATTTACCGCCAGTAAGGTTTGGCATCTGTGTACCAATCCAGTAAGAGTAACCATTTTTGCTATCTTCGCTACCTAGCATAGTTTTACCACTATCAGGGTGAGATTTACTTGTTGCAAATGAAGCAAATATTACTGTTTCATCTAAGAACTCATTAATCTCATCACCGATACCATTAGACATAAGTGAAACTGCTGCTCCATCCATATCACCACGCGTTTCAAGGTAATCATTTGTTGGATCCATATCACCGCCACTAACAGTACCCGGAAGGTTCATCCCTCTATACCATGTAGTTTTGACAGAGTATTGACCGTCATTGTATGGCACAAAAATAAATCCAAACATATCCGATGTGTCAAGTGTATTGCCAGCATCTAAATAATTCATACCAGAACTGTTTGCCCAGCTTCTAGCATTTGTTAAACCACGGCCAAGGCAGAATTTAAATGACATACCTTGTGCAATTTGGTCTAATTTTACACTTGCAGATGCGCCGTCAAATTCCATGTTGATAACATGACCAAGTGGAGATTGCTCTTTGTCATCATCTCTTAGGTTGATAAGACTTCCGTTTGTTGCAGGACGACGACCAACGCTAAGAGTTGTTTGAAGACCACCAACCGTTGGCATCCATAACCAATATGCTTCTCTAACTTTTAGGCTATCGTCTGTCAATGTTTCATTTACAACCCAGTCAAATGCATCAAAACCATAAGCTCTTTGTGGATTTGTCCCTTCAAATGCTGAAGCACCAAATGCTTTATTAAAAGCAAGTTGGCCTTTAAAAATCATCTCATCTGTTGGCGCGTAGCCCATACCTAACCAAAGACGGTTAGAATAAAGTGCATCATTATGAAACTTTTCACCAGAAGCAGTTTCATAACTTAATGCATCAATCGAAGTTCTAAAATCCACATCAAATTTGATGTTGTCTTTTGCTGATTGTATATTGACTTTGGAGATTTGTTTCTCTTGAGAGTTTTGCGTTTTTTCAAGTTTTTCTAACTGTGCTTTGAGATCGTCGATCTGTTTTTGCATATCAGTCTCTGCAAAAGCGAGCGTGCTTAAAAAAGCAAGACTTGAGAGCACTATTATCTTTTTCATTGTCTATCCTTGTTTTAGTATTTGCGAAATGGTAACATAAATTTCTTATAAAGCGAATGACTGATTATTTGTACTATAATAATAACTTATACTAAAAGATTTTATGTACAAGTAGCTGCAAAGATATTCTATTGTTAAATTCGTTTTTTGTGACAGTGTAGGAACAACTTATTTTTCTATCTTGGGGCATCTCAAAAACAGTTCTAAAGGCAAGGAGTTCAAGCGTTTTTCTCTCATGAGCCCCTTGGCGTATCTCTATTTTTGAGTGGGATTTATCTGTGCCTAAAAGCTTGATACTGATTACTTCAGCATCTTCTATAAGAAAACGCGGTCGTAGGTTTGCCTCTCCATATGGCTCAAAATTTTCCAATAAAGTCAAAAGTTCAAAGTCTATTTCATCTGTTGCAAGAGAGCCTATAAGTTCATCTTTTGGTATAAAATCTTGGGGATCTATTTTTGAAGCACTTGCGTTTATGGCTTCTCTAAAAGTTTCGATATTTTTTTCTTTGAGTGCCAAACCTGCTGCCATTTTATGCCCGCCAAATTTTGTCAACAAGTGTTCATTAAGCTTGATGAGTGCGTAAATATCAACTTCGCCGACGCTTCTGGCACTTCCTTTGGCAACACCGTTATGAAGACTCAAAACAATGGCAGGCTTGCCAAATCTATCTACTAAACGCGATGCGACGATACCGACAACACCCTCATGCCAATCTTCTCCAAAGACAACAATGACATTGTCCTGCTCATGTACATTTTGCATGGCTTCTTTGGTGCACTGGACTTCTGTGGCTTTTCTTAAATCATTGAGTTTGCCAAGAATTTCAAATTGCATAAAAGCTTTTTCCGTAGTTGTTGCGGTAAAAAATTCCAAAGCAATAGAAGCATCTTCAAGTCTTCCTGCAGAGTTGAGGCGCGGTGCTATCATAAACGCAATGTCCTCAGAGTTGATGGAAGATTTGCCCAGAAAATCTCTGATGATGACAGAAGAAGGGCGTTGTGAGCGCATGAGTTCTTTGAGACCTTCTTTAACCAGCACTCTGTTGATGTTGACAAGAGGCATCACATCTGCGATGATAGCGATGGCTAAAATGTCCAAAAAGCTTCGCATATCTATATTTAGCCCCAACTCTTTTTTTAGCAGTGCCAAAAGTAGCCAAGCGACCTGTGCGCCGCATATCTCTTTGAAAGGGTATATGCATTGTGGCAATTTAGGGTCAACAATAAGAAAAGCGTCAGGCAGAACATCAGGCGGAGTATGATGGTCGGTGATGATAAGGTCTATGCCTTTTTGTTTACAGATTTCTGCTGCTTCACAGGCGGTGATACCATTGTCCACCGTGATGACAAGATCCGCTTCAATGCGCTCAAGTACATTTGCACAAATGCCATAACCATCACGAAAACGATTAGGAATAATAGCGTTTAGAGGGTAAGGTATTTGAGCGAAAAAATCAACCACAATAGCAGTAGAGCTAACGCCGTCAACATCATAATCGCCGACAAGCGCGATTCTTTTCTTCTCTCGTATAGCGTTTGCTATTGTAAACGCAGCGTTTTGTGCATTAAGAAGAAGTGCGGGATTTGGGATTTGCGAGAGTTTTGTCTCTTCCCTGTCAAAACGCAAGGAGAGCAGCTCAAAAAGAGCCGCTTTATTTAAAATATTTTTACTCAGCACTCAATGATGCTTCGACAAAGGCTAAGATAGAAGGGTTTGGACTTTGAAGTCTTGAGGTAAATTCTGGATGGAACTGTACGCCTAAAAACCATGGATGTCCTTGTATTTCAACAGCTTCTATAAGTCCGTTTGACTCACCTGTAACAATCATGCCAGCATCTTCAAGTTGTTTACGGTATGTCGGATTTGCCTCATAACGGTGACGATGTCTCTCAAAGATAGTTTTCGCTCCGCCATAAGCTTTTTGGATGAGTGAGCCGTCTTTTGTATCACAAGGATACTCACCTAAACGCAGTGTTCCACCCATTGGTGATTTGTGTGTTCTAAGTTGCGCATTGCCTGATTGATCCATAAAGTTATCGATAAGATAGATCATAGGATGCTGTGTGTTTTCATCAAATTCAATAGAGTTTGCACCTTCAAGTCCAAGAACATTTCTCGCATATTCTACAAGTGTGAGCTGCATTCCAAGGCAGATTCCAAGGTAAGGAATTTTATTAACACGTGCATATTCAATAGCTAGAATTTTACCTTCAATACCACGATTACCAAATCCACCTGCTACCAAAACGCTGTCACAGTCACTCAAAAGTGCTTCTGCACAGCGTTCTTCTATCATCTCTGAGTCCACCCAGCAGATCTCTACGCGTGTATCAAGATGCGCACCACAGTGGATGAGTGACTCTGTTAAAGATTTATAAGCCTCTTTAAGTTCAAGATATTTGCCGACAAAACCGACAACTGTTCTATTTTTAGGTTGTACGATTTTTTTGACCAATGAGTCCCACTCTTCCATATCTGGAACACACTCACCCAAATCAAGCTCTTTTGCGATAGGTTTGAGGATGTTTTGTCTGAGAAATGACATAGGAACATCATAAATACTCGCCGCATCAAGAGCTTCGATAACGCTGTCACTTGAGACATCACAGCTCATGGCAAGTTTTTTCTTAAATGTTTTTGGAAGTGCGTTTTCACTTCGTGCGATAATCATCTGCGGTGTGATACCAATACGGCGAAGTTCTTGAACCGAATGTTGTGTCGGTTTTGATTTAAGTTCACCTGCCGCTTTGATAAAGGGTATGAGTGTTACGTGGATAAAAAATGTTCCCTCAACTTCATCATCGTGTTTCATTTGGCGGATAGCTTCCATAAACGGTAAACCTTCGATATCACCGACTGTTCCTCCGAGTTCCACGATAAGGATATCATGAGCTGCACCAGCTTCTTTGATACGTTTGACGATTTCACCTACGATATGAGGAATAACTTGTATCGTTTGTCCAAGGTATCCACCTGCGCGCTCACGTTCGATGACGCTTGAATAAACCTGACCTGTAGTGAAGTTGCTTGATTTGAGATACGAAGTGTCGAGAAATCTTTCATAGTTTCCTATGTCAAGATCTGTTTCCGCTCCATCTTTTGTGACGAAAACTTCTCCATGTTCGAGTGGGCTCATCGTCCCTGGATCGACATTGATATAGGGATCGATTTTTAACATACCCACTTTTTTACCGGAGTGTTTAAGCAGAGTACCAACACTCGCCGCAGTGATCCCTTTGCCAAGAGAACTTAAAACGCCCCCAGTTACAAAAATGTACTTTGTCATATCTCACACTCCATAAAATTAGTTATTAATCGCGGATTATATTCTAAAATCTCTTAAAGTCTCTATAGAAGAGAGTTCCTTTTCTGCGTAAGAAGGCGGCAAATTATAAGAAAAACAGGCAAGAGAGGTCTATAAGCTTGTTGCGATATACTTTTGTATCAAAACAGGAAAAATGGAAAATGGAAAACGCACTTCTTTACGTCATTATTGCCCTTGGAATCTCTATCATACTCAATATTTTTCTTAAAAAATTCGGAGTATCACAAATCATAGGATATATTTTAACGGGTACAATTATCGTCTATGCGTTTAGTTTGAGAGAGGCGACACATTCGCATACATTGGAGATGATTGGTGAGTTTGGTATCGTTTTTTTGATGTTTACTATTGGGCTTGAAATATCTTTGGCAAAGATGAATACCATGCGAAAAGAGATTTTTGGCAATGGAGTTATGCAGGTAGGTTTTACAGCAGTAGTTGCGTATCTTATCGGGCATTATGTTTTTGATTTGGATGAAAAATCAGCCATCATCATCTCCCTTGCGTTTGGACTCTCTTCTACGGCGGTGGTACTGAGTTATCTCAAAAGTACAAAAGAGATTTATACACCCTACGGACAAAGAGCAACGGGTATTTTGATCTTTCAGGACATCGCTGTCATTCCAATACTCATTCTTATCAGCTTTTTGATGAGTGATGGCGAACAGAGTCTTGTAGATATCTTGAGCCATACCTTTATGAGTGCTGTTGTAGTGATAGGGCTTCTTTTTGTTGTTGGTAAAAAAGTTATGACTTGGCTTCTGCACTTCTCTGCTTCTTCTGAGCTTGATGAGCTTTTTATGGGTTCTGTTCTTTTTATTGTGGTTTCCGCATCTTTACTTGCTCATTACATGGGATTTACCTACTCTTTGGGTGCATTTGTCGCAGGTATGATTATTGCAGAGACGAAGTACCACCACAAAGTTGAAGTGGATATCTCGCCTTTTAAAGATATTCTTTTAGGAACTTTTTTTGTAACTGTAGGGATGAAAATTGATGTTACGTTTTTTATGGACAATATCTTTTTAATAGTGGGATTATTTGCGATTATCCTTGTGCTAAAAACAGCAATAATGTTTGTGCTTCTGCGTTTCTCCTCTTCCTCGTCTGTAGCCCTAAAAACAGCACTTTCTTTATCTCAAGTGGGAGAATTTTCTTTTGTTATCTTTGCGGTTGCAGGAGCAGGCGGACTTCTGGATGAAGAGCTTGCGTCTTTACTTGTGCTTATTGTTATTTTTTCTATGGTGCTCACACCATTTTTCATCACAAGGATAAACGTAGCCGTGGATGCACTTATTAAAGAAAAAGATTTTGCTACAGATATGACGCCCCTTGCTAAACGCAGGGATCATGTTATTGTTTGCGGCTACAGTGTTGTCGGAAAATTTGTAACAAAACACTTGGAAGAGATAGATGCGCCTTATGTGGTAGTAGATAATTCACATAAACATGTGAGTGAAGCTCTTGAGGATGGTATAGAGGCCTACCTTGGAGATGCCTCGAAACTTTCTATTCTTGAAGCGTTGTATCTAGAAAACGCAGCGGCTATCATTGTTACGCTTGACAATATGGAGAAAAAAAGACTTATTTGCGAAGCTATTTTAAAACATAGCAAAGATGTAAATCTTATCGTAAAAGTTATCTCCTTAGAAGAAAAAGAAGAGTTAAAAGATTTGGGGATTACAACGATTGTCGATGGAAAAGTTGAGGTTGCAAGGGTGCTGGTAGAGAGGATGATGACCTGTCAGTTACACTACAGATAAGCGAAGAGTCTATTTTTCGCTTATCTCTTTGTTTTCTGCAACAAGCCACTGCAGGTAGCTGATACTCCAAGTCAAATCTTCATATGCTTCATCAACCCCTTGTTGCGGTACTGCAAGATGCTCTCGAAGTTCTTTGAGTCTTTGTTTGAGGTACTGCGCCATAGAATAATAGAGATTGAGCGAATTATCGTCTTGCGCTTTAATAATCTCTTTTTCTAAGGTGCTAACAAGTTCCGTCTCATTGGGAAAAATATTGCCCGCTTTTCTGATGGTTCTGTGCACCTTTTGCAGGTGTTTGATATCTACTTTAAAATCTGTTATATTTTGCATTTTAGTATATTTTCTTCCTTTTTTGTCTTAAAAGAGACAAAGTTTTAGTGGGCATAGCAGCCCTGGTGAAGTAAAAGGGATGAGTTCCTTTTAAGGGACTATAAAGTAGTTTTTAATTACCTCTTGAACCAGGTTTGATAGCTTCGCTACCGTCTTTACAAAGAGGACAGTTCTCCGGCTCATAGATTTCAAATGTAAAATCTTCAAGAGCAAAAAATGGGATATCTTGAGGCAGTTTACAATTAGGCTGCGTTTGTACATCGCTTCCTTCTCGTTTACAAAAACCGCGGTTTGCAAGAGCAGCTACACCAACTATCTCTCCTCCGAGACTTTGCACAACTGCTGCAGCTTCCATGCACGAGCCGCCTGTTGTGATGATATCTTCGCACATGAGCACTTTTTCACCTTTTTTTATCTCAAATCCACGGCGGATACTCATTATGCCACCAACTCTCTCAGCAAAGATAGAACGTACATCAAGAGCCTGTGCAAGAGCGAAACCTGCGATAAGACCACCAAGAGCGGGAGCACAAACCGTGTCTATCTCTAAGCCACTTGCTTGTATCTGTTTTGCAAGGGCATCTGCTAAAAGTTTGGCTGTTTTAGGATCTTCCAAAACTTTTGCAGATTGGAGATAATACTGGGAGTGATTGCCACTGCTTAATTTGAAATGCCCTTCTAAGAGTGCATCAGCATCCATATATATTTTTTTAACATTCATAAGAGTTCCTGATTGTGAAATATTTTAAACCTTGAGTATTTCTACTTCTTTGTCTTTTAAGATTTGCTCGATATTTGCTGCATATTTATCAGTGATTTTTTGGATAGCTTCCTGTGCCACTTTTGATTCGTCCACAGTGATTTCTTTGTCTTTTTCCATTCTTTTGATTTTATCGTTCGCGTTTTTTCTATCATTTCTTACAGAAACTTTCGCATCCTCGCCCATACCTTTCATCTGTTTTACAGACTCTTTGCGTTGTTCAACTGTCATTGGTGGGAAAAAGAGCTTGATTTGAACTCCATCGTTGTTTGGATTGACTCCGATGTTTGCTCTTTGGATAGCGCCGTCGATAGCATTTAAAAGATTTTTTTCCCAAGGGTTGATTACGATAGTCGTAGCATCTGTAGCGATTACAGAACCAACCTGATCAAGAGCCGTCATTGTTCCATAGTAGTCAATTTTAATATTGTCTAAAACAGATATCATAACCTTTCCTGTTCGGAGTGTTTTAAAATCTCTTAGCATGTGATTGACGCTGCCTTGCATCTTTTTTTCACATTCGCTGTATATTTCGTTTAGCATAGGGTTTCCTTAGGTATTGTAAAAAATAATTGCATAATTGTAGCCAGAAAAATTTAAGCGTGAGTAAAAGAGGTTTTTTAGGAAGGGTATAGTTGCAAAAGATGCAACTATTTTGTAGTGTTTTCTTCTTGTGCTGGAGCTATTGGAGAGAGTGGAGCTTCAACTTGAGTTGTCTCTACCATATCATCTACTACTGAAGATTGAGCATCTTGAGAGTACATATACCCTAAAGTGATTGTGTTAACAATAAACAAAAATCCTATAGTAAAAGTAGCCTTTGCCAAGAAACTATTTGGTCCTTTTGCACCAAATACAGACTCGTTTGAGCCACTGTATGCGCCAAGACCGATGCTTGAGCTTTTTTGTAATAGTACAGCAATGGTAATAAGCACTACCAAAACTATTTGAACAATAAGTAAAAAACTAGTTGTCATATATTTATTCCTGAATGTATAAAGTGGCGAATTATATCTAAAAAATACTGTATTACAAAATAGGGTATAATTTCGAAAAAATTTGAGGATTTTATGAAACACTTTAAAAAGATAGTTTTGGTACTTGCTGCGTTTGGATTACTCATGATACTACTCTTTATAAGTCAAGAAAAAGAACCAAAAAGCCAAAAGCCACAGGTCGCTACAAGTAGTTTTGCTCTGTATGATATCGCTAAACATATCGCTGCTGAAAGTGTTCAAATAACAAATATTTTACCTTTTGGCGTAGATGTTCACAGTTTTGAACCGACACCAAAATTGCTTGCTTCTTTAGAACAAAGTGATCTGATATTTTATAGCGGAGCAGGACTTGAACCATGGATAGAGGGTTTTGTATTTAAAGGAAAATCCCTTGATATGAGTGAACATGTGACACTTAGAGAGCTTGATTCTCAAGCGTCTCATGAGCACAATACAGATCATAATGAGCATTGTGCTCATGTTGCGACCGACCCGCATTATTGGCTTGATTTGCAAAATATGGCGAAAGCAACAGAAGTGATTACGCATGAGCTAATCAAACTATCTCCACAAAACGCAACATTTTATACAAAAAATAAAGAAGTTTATTTGCAAATGCTTCTCAAGCTTGATGAAGTTTATGCAAGCAAACTTAAAGAGTGTGTGCTAGAGACCATTATTGTCAATCATAATGCTTTTTCTTATCTCTCCAAACGCTATGGGTTTCACGTAGAAGCACTCAGCGGTTTATCTCCAGAAGCACAGCCGAGTCCAAAAAATATGGCAAAACTAATAGAACATATCAAAGAAGAGGGAACAACAACTATCTTTTTTGAAAATTTTGTAAGTGACAAGGCGATAAAAAGTATATCGTATGAGACAAATGCAAGTGTAGATGTACTTCAGCCTTTGGGTAATATCACAGCCGATGAAGCTGCGCGAAATCTAAGTTATGAAGATATCATGCGACAAAATTTAGACAAAATCTCTAAAGCGCTTATGTGCAAATGAAATTTAAGATTCCTATTTTTGATGTAAAAAATCTTAGCTTTAGCGTAAGAGGACAAAAAATACTCTTACATATCTCGCTTGAGATTTTTAGCGGTGAATATGTTGCGATTATTGGTCCCAACGGCGGCGGAAAAACGACACTTATTCGGATGCTGCTTGGACTTGAGTCTCCAAGTGAAGGAAATATCAAGCTCTTTGGTAAAAAACTCTCAAATTTTAAATCTTGGCATAAAATAGGATACGTACCACAGCGGGCCTCTTTAGTAGATGCTAATTTTCCTGCAACAGTTTCGGATATTGTGAATATGGGACGAACGGCGCAAAGAAGCCTTTTTTCTTTTTTGAGCAAAGAAGATAAAGTGGCTGTAAATGACGCTATGACTAAGATGGATATCTTGGATCTTAAAAATAAGATGGTAGGAACACTTTCAGGTGGGCAACGTCAGCGCGTTATGATCGCTCGAGCACTTGCTTCGAAGCCTGAGATACTCATTTTGGATGAACCAAATACGGGAGTTGATATAGTTTCGCAAAGAAATTTTTATGCACTTTTGGCAAAACTCAATAAAGAAGAGAAGATAACTATCGTTTTTATTACCCATGATATAGGTGTTATCGCCGATGATATCGGACGACTTTTTACTATAAATCAAAAAGCTATCGTCTGTAATAACCCAAAAGAAGCTTTAAGTTGCGAAGAGATGAGTACACTTTATGGCATAGAAGCGCATCTTATTCACAATCACAAACATGAGCATTAGGAAATAGGGATGTTGGAAATGTTAGAGTACGAATTTATGCAAAGAGCTTTGATTGCAGGTATGCTTATAGCCCTTTTAGCTTCTATCAGCGGAACTTTTGTTGTGCTTAAACGCTACTCCATGATAAGCGAGACACTTGCACACTCAGCTTTAGTCGGTGTTGCAGTGGGACTGGTCGCAGGTTTTAATCCTTTGTGGATCGCTGTTCTTGTTGCGATTTTGTCTGCATGGCTTATTGAATATCTCAGAAGTTCCTTTTCGCTCTATTCGGATGCCATCTTGGCGATACTTCTCTCAGGTTCGCTTGCAATAGCGGTCATTATTGTCTCTTTGGGCGGCGCGTTTAATAACTCACTTTTTTCTTACCTTTTTGGCTCTATATTGGCAGTAAGTAATGAAGATGTTTTTACGATTTTATTTTTTGGAACAGTGGCATTGGTTTTATTGCTTGCGTTTGCAAAAGAGCTCTATTTTATCGCGTATGATGAAGAAGTTGCCAAAACAAGCGGAATAAAAGTACAATTTCTGAACTTTTTGCTTGTGACGGTTGTTGCCATTATTATCGCACTTTCTATTAGAATTGTTGGGAGTTTACTTATTGGCGCACTGATGGTCATCCCTACGGTGGCTGCGCTTCAGTATAGAGTGGGTTTTTTAAATACGATGTTTCTCTCTGTTGCGTTTGCGCTTTTGAGCGTCATAAGTGGGATGACTCTCTCATTTTATTTCTCTCTTCCTTCGGGCGCTACTATCGTCTTATGTGTATTATCTTTTTTTATCATATCCCTTATAGCGAACAAAAAATGAGAGTAAACGCAGAGTTTTCAAAGTATGCAAATCATTATGGCGTTTACAATGTCATCCAAAATCAAGTGGCGGCCAAACTTCTTTCGTATGTCAAAGGTACGCCAAAAAAGATTTTGGATCTTGGTTGCGGCAATGGAGCCCTTTGTAAAAATATCACCTGGAAATATGACTTTTTTAAAGGAATAGACTTTGCCCAAGGAATGTTGGAGCTACATCCAAAATCTAGTCTGATAGAAGCAGTGTATGGAGATTTTAACGATCAAAATCTTTTTGATCTCCTTCAAGCAGATAGTTATGAGTATGTATTTTCTGCTTCAGCACTGCAGTGGGCAGAGAATTTGGAGATGGTATTTGAAAATATAAAAAAATTAGCTGCACCCGTAGCTTTTGCAATCTTTACCGCAGGTACTTTTACAACTCTAAACGCAACGGCATCGCTTGAGCCTTTGCTTCGCTCAAAAGAGTCTATAGATGAACTGCAAAAAAAGTATTTTGACGCAGAGTTTGAAGTTGTGCAATACAAGCTAGAATTTGAGTCCACAAGAGAGATGTTCCGATATATCAAGCAAAGTGGAGTGAGTGCTTCACGAAGAGCGCTTGATTATAAAGCGACGAAAAAATTGATGCGTGAATACCCTCTAAACTACTTAGAGTTTGAGGTTGCGTTTATCTATTCTCGTTAAGCACTATCTCTTTTTCAAGCGCATATAATTCATAACGGATATATTTAAAATTTTCGCTGTAGCTTGCGTTTTGTAGTTTAAAAAGCTCTTCCAAAACACGAGATGATTCCTGCGCTCTTTTAAAATTTGCTGTGATGATACTTGTAATATCGCTACGATTGAATTCTGTTTTCAGGCTAGATCGCAGAACATCGTTGATACTGTCCCGATTTTTGAGTAGCTCATATGTCTCTTCTATGCGAGCTTTATGTCTGAGTTGTTTGAGTCTGAGTGAGAGTTCTTTATTATTGTCACGGTAGCGCATGATATCTTCAACTACACGGATGCCTTCTTTGAGGCGGTTGAGGTTTGCATCTATCACCCGAAAAAGTTCAGGTGATAAAATTGCATTATTCTTCATTGTTTCCAAAGATACCAAATAGCTGTAAAAGCGCCGTAAAGATATTGAGAAAATCCAAATAAAGTGCTATGGCTCCGTCTATAGGTGTTTCATATGAGCCATTCATGATATTTTGAGTATCGTAGATAACCAAGATACTAAATAAAACAACAACTGCTCCAGAGATGATGACATGTAGCATTGGATTGCCGAGAAAGATATTAAGAATCGAAAAACCGATGATAACAAAAAGAGCTATCATGAGCGGTTTACCATATCCTGTAAAATCTTTTGTTGTCTTAATAGCGTAAAAACTCATAGCACCAAATACAACAGATGTCATAGCAAAAGCATTTCCAATAATAGAAGCCCCACCGCTCATGCCGAGTGTACGCGAAAGAAGTGGTGCAAGCATCAATCCAGTCATAAATACAAAACCAAACATAACGGCTAAATTGATGCCAGGTTTATGTTTTACAAAATGTAAACCTATCAAAAGTCCTATTTCTAAGAAAAACAGAGGCCAAAAATAGGCTGCAATAGTTCCAGCCATAGGAACACCAACGTAAGCACCAACAGCACCAGCCATCATAGAAGCAGCAAATAGTTTGTACGTCTCTTTTACAAAAGAGATGATTTGTGTGTCACTTCGGCTAGTGTTTTCATAAGCAAAAGAGCCCCCTCTTGCATAATCACGATCATAAAGTCCCATATTATTTCCTCCAAATGCCCTTAATTAGGGTATTTATTAATATTTCAAAGAAATTCTATAGACAAAGAGTTAATAGATAGCAACAAAAAGAGCAAAAGAGCTTCTAAATCCTTATA
>Ga0154590_1008_pt3 | contig 98895 bp, 91 predicted proteins | sample RifGroF2_FD_116019 | JGI IMG/M metagenome (GOLD analysis project Ga0154590, IMG submission 116019) | Sulfurimonas sp. GWF2_37_8 | reverse complement strand
AGGATATTCCTGGATAAGAGAACAGTGGCAATTAATTGCTGATTGGATGATTGTAAGAATGTATGGTTAATTGTGTTTGGTATAATGTTTCAAAATAAAAGAATCGAGCTGATAGTGTCGGAAACGGATGATACAGAGTATCTTTGTGCCTCGAAAGCCAATAAAGATGCGTTAATACAATCTATTTCAAACATTGAAAATAGTAAAAATCTTATTGTGGCAGATCCAAAGTTATTTCAGTGAGACAGGTCGTTTTCGAAGGTATGGCTTTTGCTGATTTTACGAGCTGGGCAGTAGACAATAAAAAGATTTACCAAAAAATAATAACACTTATAAAAGATGTTGATAGAAGTCCTTTTGTGGGACTTGGAAAACCGGAAGCTCTCAAACATGAGTTTGCCGGCTACTAGTCAAGAAGAATCACGGACGAGCATCGCCTAGTCTATAAAGCGACAGAAACATCAATCATAATCGCTTCGTGTAAGTACCATTATGAAAAATAGAGGTATGACACAGCAAAGGGTTGAAATGACAATTTTTTGTGAACACACGGAGATCCCGCATCAAGTGCGGGATGACGAGAGTTGCGTTTTAGCTCATATTTAAACTATTTTTGTATAATCACTCACACAAATCATAAAAGAGAGTAACAATGAAAAAAATCGCTTTAATCCTCGTAACTATCCTTCTTAGTATATTTTTTAGTGCATGTAGCAAGGTTGCGTTTGAGAAGCAATCTCCACTTGAAAACGCAGCACTTGTTTATGTTTATGTCGTGCCTGATGAGGGTATCAATATGACAACAAGAGTTTCTACATATAAAATAGGAGTCAACGGCAAAAAAACAGAAGGCAGTTTGAAAGTAGCTGAATACAAGGCGTACAATCTCAAGCCGGGAATGCTTACTATCTCTGCGTTTAGAGGAGATATTGAAGAACAAAAAGTAGATATTGAGCTCTCTGCAGGTAAAACATATTACCTGAGAGTAAAAAGCTTCGCGGATGATTTTGCAAAATTTGAGATAAAAAGAGTAAACGCGAATCTTGCCTATGAAGAACTTTCAAACACAACTCTTGCAGGTGAATATGTTAAAGAAGATAACATTATCTCTGAGCTCATTTTACCAAAAAAAGAAGAAGCCAGTGTTGTTGTAGCACCACAGCCAGTATATACAAAATCAAAAACAGAAGAACTTCAAAACGCAGCTGCCCTAAAACAACAAGGTATTTTGAGTGACGAAGAGTTCAATAAACTTAAAGCAGAAATTCTCTCTAAATAAGCCACTACGTTTACGCACACGAGACCCTGAATCAAGTTCAGTACCCCAAGGGCATTTCTTTCAGGGCAGGTGACGAAACCTCTCGTCATCCCGCACTTGATGCGGGATCTCCGTTAGTCAAAACAACTTTTTCTTTAACTTTTTCGCTTTATGACTTGCATCAATCTACATTTTAACTCCAAAAGATATAATACACCCAACAAAAAACGACAGGATAGCGAATGCTTATTGACAGTTATGAAAGAGTAGTGGATTATTTACGTGTTTCAGTCACAGAGAGATGTAACTTCAGATGCCAGTACTGTATGCCTGAAAAGCCTTTTTCTTGGGTTCCAAAAGAAAATCTTCTCTCTTTTGAGGAGCTTTTTGAGTTTATAAAAGTAGCCATAGACGAGGGTATTAAAAAAATCCGCATCACAGGCGGGGAGCCGCTTTTACGTGAAGATTTAGATAAATTTATCAAGATGATTTACGACTATGAGCCGAGCATAGATTTGGCTATGACTACGAATGCTTTTTTACTCAAAGGCACAGCACAAAGGCTTAAAGACGCAGGGCTTAAGCGCATTAATGTGAGCATTGACACGCTCATCCCGAGTGTAGCGCAAGAGATAGCCGGCAAAGATGTTTTAAAAAATGTGCTTGAAGGTGTTGAAGAGGCACTTAGAGTCGGGCTCAAAGTTAAAGTAAATATGGTACCTATGAAAAATGTCAACGCAAACGAGATAGCCGATGTTTTAGAGTTTTGTAAGGCGCGTGACATGAGTGTTCGTTTTATAGAGTATATGGAAAACTCTTATGCCAAAAAAGAGATACAAGGGTTGAAGTCTCCTGAACTTTTGAGTATTTTGAGAGAACATTACGAATTTGAAGACGAAGGTTTTGACGGTTCTTCCCCTTCGCACTACTACAAAATGAGCGACGGCTACCGTTTTGGAATCATAGAACCTTATGAGGATGATTTTTGTAAAAAATGTAATCGCATTAGACTTACAGCCGAAGGGCAACTCATCCCGTGTCTTTATTTTGACGAAGCTATGAGCATTGCCGAGTCCATTAAACGCGGCGACATTAAAGGTGCTGCTCTTGTTTTAAAAGAGGTTGTCAGAACTAAACCGGAAAAAAATCGTTGGGGTGGAGAAGATAATGAAATCTCAAAACGTGCATTTTATGAAACGGGCGGGTGAAAAAACCGTCATACAAATCCACTTGTTAGTCTAAAAAAGTTTCTGCATTTATGCACGGAGACCCTGAATCAAGTTCAGGGTGACGGTTTTGGTGCTTCAGGGTGACGGCTTTTGTGCTTCAGGGTGACGAAAAAACGGTCATTCCAAACGCACTCTCGTCATTCCAAACTTGTACCACAAGGGCATTTCCTTCGGTCATTTGGAATCTCCGTTAGTCAAAACAATTTTTCTTTTATTCTAAAACCACTCCGTATTAGGATAAAATAACTTCTATGAATTCCTATGTCTATATAATGTGCAATAGTTATAATACAACCTTGTATATAGGTGTTACAAGCGATTTGCTTAAGAGGGTGTATGAGCATAAAAACTCACTTGTGGAGGGTTTTACTCAAAGATATAATCTGAAAAAATTGGTTTATTATGAAGTGCATTCCGAGATTGTTGAAGCAATTAAGCGCGAAAAACAGTTAAAAGTTTGGAGGCGTGAATGGAAAGTTCAACTTATAGAAAATATGAATGCGGATTGGAATGATTTGTATGAGGGGATAATATAGCGTTCCCTATGTGTTAGAAGAAGTGACTGCGTTTACGCACGGAGACCCTGAATCAAGTTCAGGGTGACGGGTTTAGGGATGTTCAGGGTGACGGGATTTTGTGGGTCATGGTGACGGGCTTGGATGTTCAGAATGACTGGGTTTTGGTGGTTTGGAATAACGAAAAAAACCGTCATCCCGCACTTGATGCGGGATCTCCGTTAGTCAAAAGAAATAAAAAAATAGGAAAAAGATGATATATCTGGTTGAACATTTTTACTCCATACAAGGTGAAGGGCGTTATACGGGTTCTCCTTCGCTCTTTTTTCGTTTTGGCGGATGCAATATGAAATGTGAGGGTTTCGGCTGTGTGGAAGAGGCGGCCGATGGAGTGAAAGTTCTTGGCTGCGACACTGTGTATGCGGTCAATAAAGAGCATTTTGCACACGCATGGATCTCAATTAAGCATGAAGATGAACTCTTAAATGTTTTAGATTTATATGAACTTCCCGAGGGTGTCGATGTCGTCTTGACAGGCGGCGAGCCGCTCATATATGCAAATGATGCTGTTTTTGTTGCGTTTTTAGAGGAACTAGATGCGCGAGGACATACCATTACTTTTGAGACAAACGCCTCTTTGACGGTGGATTTTGAGAAGTATGAAGTCTATAAAAAATGTATATTCGCTCTTTCGGTAAAACTCAGTAACTCAGGTGAAAATGAGAGTAAACGCATTCGAGGTGATGCCATAAACGCAATCGCACTAAACGCAAGAGAAGCTTTTTTTAAATTTTCCATAGATGCGGAGTCCATAAATTTGGGACTTGATGATGAGATAGAGGATATTCTCTCTCATGCTCCATTTTTGAAAGTTTATTGTATGCCTCTTGGCGGCAGTCGTGCAGAGGTGGAGAAAAACAGTGAGCCGCTTATAGAGTTTTGCAAAGAGAAGGGCTATAATTTCAGCGACAGACTCCATATAAGAATCTGGGACAAAAATAAGGGAGTATAAGATGATAATACGCAAAATGTTCAAGTTTGAAAATGCTCATATCGTGCGGGGCTGCTCAAGCGTGAAGTGCAGAAGTTCACTCCATGGACACTCTTATAAAGTCGAACTTCTTTTTGAATCCAATTTTTTAGACAACGGGCAGATGGTTTATGATTTTGGTCTCATGAAACAAAATATGAAAGCACTTGTGGAGAGTTTTGACCACGCCGTAGCACTTTGGAATCATGATAGTAAAGAGTATATAAATGACATGAAAAAACATTCGCACAGATGGGTAGAACTTCCAGTTTCGCCTTCTGCAGAGCAATTTTCTCGTGTCATTTTTGTTATGATAGATAAACTTCTGCGTTTAACATCGAGTGTCAATGGAGAAAAAGAGGTGAAATTGAGTAGTGTCATTGTTCATGAAACTGACACAGGTTATGCCCAATGTTTTGAGGCGGATGCTTACTCGTTAAATATGGGCATAATAAAATTTGAAGAGATTATTTTTTCGCAAGAAGTGCGAAATGACTGGGCAGATAAAGAGCTTTGGGAAAAGATAAAACGCAGCGAGAGATTTATAAATCCCAGCTGCGTTTAAATAATCACTGCGTTTACGCACAGAGACCCTGAATCAAGTTCAGGGTGACGGGTTAAGAGGGTTCAAAACCCTCTCCCCCAGGGCATTTCTTTCAGGACAGGTGACGAAACTTCCCGTCATCACACTTGATTCGAAATCTCCGTGCGTCAGAAAATTTACACTGTAATTAAACTTCTAATATGATTAGAAGTAAAGCGGAACTTTATCGGGATGATTTTTACCACTGCGTTTTGAGCTAAATAAGCACAATTCTCATCTATCATAATGTATGCGTTTGCATAGGAAAGAGGTGAAATCATTCCTGGCGCAAATTGTTCACATACTTTGAAATACTCTCCATCAAAAAATCCAGGAATCAAAGAACGTCGTCCCTTTCTAACATCAAAATCTTCTTTCATTTTTGCATCTATTGTATTTAAAAATCTTGAGTGATCTCCACTAAGTGCTAAGATGACACTTTGCCCAAAAAGTTCAAAGTTGAGTGCTGCAGCGAGAGGATTTCCTGGAAGATTGAGAACAAAAGTCTCACCTATGCGACCAAAGGTTGTAGGTTTTCCAGGTTTAATTTCTATCTTTTCAAAAAAATTCTCACAGCCCAAACTTGCAAAAGCCTCTTTTGTAAAGTCTGCATCTCCAACACTCACTCCACCTGAAGTGATGATAAGGTCGCTATCTAGGGCGCTTTTGATATGCTCTTTGATGCTATCAATCGTGTCATTGGCAGTTCCGATGAAGTTGACCTCACAGCCAAATTCTTGGCAGCGTGAGAGTAACATCGGCGTATTTGTATTGTATAGTTGGTAGGATTTTACTTGTTCAAAGTGCATCTTGAGTTCATTGCCTGAGGCAAAAAGTGAGACGCGCGGTTTTTTATAAACTTTGATGTGTGTGATGCCCTGAGAAGCTAAAAGAGTAATAGTATAAGCGTTTATGCGTTCACCTTTGCGCAACAGTAGGCTCTCTTTTTTGATATCTTCTCCGCTAAGTCGTATGTGTTTTGAGAGAGAAAGATTGTGCGGGAGTAAAACACCACCTTCACACATTTGCGTTTCTTCAATCGGAACGATACATTGCGTACCTAAGGGAATTTTTGCACCAGTCATGATTTTGATGGCGTTTTCATGCTTTAGTTCTTCGTGAAAATCATCCCCTGCAAAAATGGTATGTGCTACTTTGACACATTTACCACCGTCTTCTATCTTGACCGCGTAGCCATCCATGGCAGAATTATCATACGGTGGAAGATTGTGCGAAGCTGTGATATTTTCACCCAATACATAATCTAAAGCATCTTCAATCGGCATAATTTTAAGTGGCTTTGTTTTGATATGTGTATAAATAATCTCAAGTGCTTTTTCAACCGTAACTGCCATTTTTGCCTCTTTTTTAATAATTATTAGTATAAAATTCCACCATGAATGAAATGTATGATATGAGTATTGTAACACATAACTATGGTGTTCTTGGAATTTTACTAGTGGTTTTTATCAATCTTTTTTTGCTTATGCAAGCCAAAGAGATAGGTAAATATAAAAGAATTATGCACCTTTTTACCCCTATCGGTTCTTTAGCGATTGCATCGGTGATATTTACTGGTATCGTTATGATGGCAGCAAAACATTTAGCTTTTAGCGGTGCAAATATTGTGATGATATTTTTTGCTATTGCAATTATAATTCTTGAGGTAAAAAGAGCGAAAAAACTTAAATATCTTCCTAATAAAGAAGAAAATGCCCTTCAAAACTTCAAAACTTTTGCTACGAAAATACTTTTCTTTGAATTGTTTTTGACACTTAGTATATCTGCATGGATGTGGGCATGATTTATGTATTACACGATGAAGCTTCTAAAGAGTTTTTGAGTATTCGAGGGGAACTACATAAATATCTTATCAGAGTACGCCGTCATAAAGTTGGGGATGTAGTCAATTTTCGGGCAAAAAAAGAGTTGTCTATCCTTCATAGTTATGAGATAACAGAAGTAGATGGCAGAAGTTTAGAGCTTAAACTTCTTACATCAGTTGCACAAGAGACGCAAAGTAATAAAAAACTTCATATAGCTTGGTGTGTTATTGATGCCAAATCTATTGAAAAAGTGTTGCCAATGCTCAGTGAAATAGGTGTAACAAAGATCACTTTTATCTCTTGTGAGAGAAGTCAAAATAATTTTAAACTTGATTATGAGCGTTTTGAGAGGATTTTAGAAGCATCGATGCAACAATCAGGTCGTAGTACATTGATAGAATTTGCCGCTTCTAAAAATATAAAAACTTTTCTTGGAGAATATCCTGATACTAAAGTGTTTGATTTTTGTGACAATATTTTAGAGTCAAACGCAGGTGTTGCAACAGTTCTTATAGGGTGCGAGGGTGGTTTTTCAAAAGAGGAGCGTACCTTACTCCAAACGCAGGAAAACTTCAGACTTGCAACTCCTATGGTACTCCGTTCTGAAAGTGCTGTTGTGGCAGTTGCTTCTAAGATATTGTTATAACAATCAAAAAAACTCTATGCAGAGAACTAACGTCGCTTCTCTGAAAGCATCTTCTTTAAAAGTCGTATCATTTGTGTTCATTTCATTCTTTAGACTTTTTAAATTTTTTAAGCGATTATTGAATCTAAATCTTGTCAGATTTACCTAAGAATAGCCCAGAAAGTTGAGTAATCAGATAAAAATTAAGTATGTCTATGTTAGAATATTAGGAGTTCTAGTATATTAATTGGAGTTGTGATGAAGAATTTTTTTTTACTGTTTGTTTTAGCTGGATCAATTGTAAGTGCAAAAGATTTTTGTATTATAGCGTTTAGTTCAGCAAACTTAAAAAGTTCAGATAAAGAACTTTTTATGCAACGATACCCGCAAGTGGGTACGATAGAGAAATATAACGATATTTATGAGTGCAAAATATACACACATAAGAATTATTCTGGCACAAAAACAATATTGGAAGAGGTCAGAAAAAACTATCGTGATGCCTTTATAATTAATTGTGATTCTTCTGTATTAAAAAATACTTCGCAACAAAATGTTCAAAACATAACTTCAAAAATAATTGCACCCTCAAACACTGAAATTTCCAAAAAAGATTATCAGCCGCAAATTGTTGCTTTAGAAGAAAAAAATTTAAATGATGTAAAACATAGTGAAACAGATCCTAAAAAAGTTGCTGAATATCATAATACACCAGCTCTAGATGAACCAATAGTCTTAAATGAGCATGAGATACCAGATTTATATAAAACAGATGAAGTAATGATATATGATAATTTATCATTTAAAAGATACATGGATGCCTTATTCGAACAAAATGATAAAGCTGAAGAGGCATTTTATCAACAAAAAATTGATAGTTTACTTGTAGAGATAAAAAAAGATGCATACAATTTTGATGTTTATACTGATGGCTATTTAAGAACGGGAAGAAGTGTTCCTGCGCAAGGTGGCGGTGTTAATGTAAATGGGGATTACACAGGTACTGGCGTAGCAGTTCATGCTAATAAACTTCTTTGGGATGGTGGGTACGATCTTATTAATAATACTTATGATATTTTAAACAATAGACTTGCTCAAATAAAAGAATTAAATGCTAAAGACAAATTAGCAGTAATGGGTACTACCTTATATTCTAATCTATATACTTCACAAGAAGAGTTGCAAAAAACTGAAGATATGTATAAAAAACAGTTAGTTATTAATGAGATGATAAACGATAGCTATAAAAGCGGAAAAGTATCTGTTATTAATTATATAGATTCAAAAAATGACTTGCTTCAATTAAAGAAAACAATTATGAGGTTGAAGCAGATTCATTTACACAACGACTATATATTAAGACATAGTATAGAATCGAAAAGTACAAAACCCTATATGCTTAGCGCTCCTAAAGTGAATTTAGATATGACATCGTTGTCTGATATTGAAAAAGAGGCTTTGACAAATAGTAGTGATGTAGCAATAGAATCAAATATATTAAAAGTAAAAAAAGCAGATTTACTTTTCCAAAAAAGAAGATTTTATCCAGAAATAAGATTCAATTCTCATCTGGGTTACGGTATGGGCAATTTAGACACATTTGATCTTTCAAATTCTGGCAATGGCGATTACTGGGATTTTGGTCTTACTTTTAAAATGCCAATATATAATAGAAATGATATAAACTTAAATGAAGAAAAAGAAGAATATGAGATCATGAAACAAAAATCTGTTTTTTCATCTAAACAAAGAGAGATTCTAATTCAAGTAGATAATTATTATGGCAATATAAATAGAATAAATGAAGAAAGAAACATACTGCAAGAGCAGTATGAATTAATGGATAAAAAATTAACAGTTTCAAAAGAACAGTTTGTAAGTGGTTTGGCTGAATATCGAGATTATGCAAACGCAATGAGAGATTATTTAGATTACACAAGTCAATACATGCAAATGGAACAACAATATATTCAAAGCGTTTCTATTTTAAGCATACTGATTGGAAAGAAAGAGTTTTATGAGCAGGATTAGAGTCGTATGGACGGGTGAGGGAACTTATCCGTATGTAACAGGTGGAGTCAGTACATGGGCAGATCTTTTAATAAAAGAGATTAAAAATGTTGACTTTACTTTGATACCGATTTTAATGCACCCATTTGTACAGTTAAAATTTGAAATTCCTTCAAATGTAATAGAAATATTAAATGTTCCATTATGGGGAACAGAAGAGCCTATTGAATATATTAGAAAAGTTAAATTTTCTGAAATTTACGAGATGAAAGTAAAAACACAAGTAAATCCAGATGTTGAAAAATTAAGACCATTGATGATTCTTGTATTGGAGCATGTTTATAAAAGAAAACATGATCTTGATGGTCTTGGAGATGCTATTATAGATTTTTATGATTATTTTCATACTTTTGACTATTATGAAACTTTTAGGTCTCAAGAACTGTGGGAAATATACAGAAATTATTATTTAGAGTTTTATAAAGATGTAAAAGAGGATGTTCCTACGGTATTTGATATGATTGAAGGACTAAGATATCTATATAGATTTTTTATCTCTTTACTTCCTACGCTACCTGAGGCAGAGATATATCATTCGTCTGCGGCAGCGTTTTGTGGTTTATCATGTATAGTAGCAAAAAAAAAGTATAAGAGTAAGTTTTTATTAACAGAGCATGGTGTATATATTCGTGAGCAGTATTTAGCAGCTTCAAGAAATCAGATGCCTATTCGTACAAAAGAGTTTATGATGGGACTTATTACTCTTGTATCGGAACTTAATTTCCATTATGCTGATATTGTTGCTCCAGTTTGTGATTATAATTCACGGTGGGAAATTAAATGGGGTACGGATGTTTCAAAAATTGAGACCATTTATAATGGAATAGATGTACTAAAATTTAGACAAATTGATGTTCAAAAAAATGAACGACCAATTGTTGTAATGGTAGCTAGAATTGATCCACTTAAAGATATAGAAACATACATTAGAACAGCTGAAATTGTTGCTAAAAGAATACCAAATGTTTTATTTAAGTTATACGGTCCTACGCTTGATAAAAAGTATTATCAAACTTGTTTAGATTTAGTGCAGGAATTACATGTAGAAAAGAATTTTGAATTTTCTGGCTTAACAAGTAGTCCTGAATTAGCATATAATGAAGGAGATGTTGTAATGTTAACAAGTATATCTGAAGCTTTCCCTTTTGTTGTTATTGAAGCTATGGCATGTGAGAAGGTTGTTATTTCTTCAGATGTTGGTGGAACTAAAGAGGTTTTAGAAGGATATGGATATGTTGTAAGACCTAAAGATTATCAAGAATTTGCCGATAAGACTATTTATATTTTAGAAAATAAAAATATAGCAAGACAAATGGGTCTCGAAGCAAGAGGAAAAATTTTAACCGATTTTACCATCGATGATATGGTAAATAATTATAGCAGAGTTTATAAAAAATTATACAATGAATATCATCAGTCAAAAGAAAAGGCTACAAATGGATCATAATCAAGATTTAAGTGTTCTGTATGATCAAATTACATTAGAGCGTGGTAAACCCCATGATTTTTGGGAAATCAGTGCTTTATTGGAAGTATTTGGCATTAGAGACATTGATGCACAAAAAGATTATGGCTTTGAAAATGTATTTGAAATGGGTAAATACATGATGCGATATATAGATACAAGAACATATAAATCAAAAGCCTTAGTTGATTGGGAAAATTTACCTCCACTTGTACCAAGAGTATTGAAAAATTATATAAAAGGCTTGGCTTTTGCAATGCCAATGTTTGTTCAAATATTTTTCACATTAACAATAGGTTTTGCTCTTTGGTCCTCTATAACCTTGGATGTTGAGACAGCGACAGCAGTTGCATTAGGGACATTCTTAGCTCTTATCGTAACAGGCTCAGCATCGCAAGCTATAGGGAGAAAAGGACTTTTTTATCTAAAGCAAGAAGAATTTGTACTAGCATCTGATGTAACTATATTATTGTTTAATATCGGTGCTGCAATGGTAGTAATAGTAGGTATTATTCTGATTCTTTTTAATCTTTTTTTTAATTTTTTACCAAACTACTACTTTTTTGTGCTTATGGCATTTTACATTTTATTGTCAATACTTTTTTTAAATATTTCAATTTATTATATGTTTGAAGAATATATGAATATTTTATATTTTTTCTTAATTGGTATGCTTCTGACATACTTATCACATACTATATTTGGCATCACTCTTCCATTTGCACAATTTGTTGCTTTGGTTATACTTGATATTATCATTTCTATTTTTGCTTTTTTAAAAGTAAGAAGACTGAAAAAAGGAGTTGTTTCAGAAGGAGAAGGAAATCCTAGAGCTTCGATATTATTTTATTCTTTGATGCCATTTTATGCTTATGGATTTGCTTATTTTGTATTTTTAACTTCAGATAGGATTATTGCGTGGAGTGCAAATATTGAGGCAAAACCATACTTTATTTGGTTTAATGTTCCTTATGAATTAGGACTTGATTGGGCGTTGATTTCACTCATTTTTATGATGGGTGCCACAGAGGTAAGTATTCATGAGTTTATGTATCGAATCAATGATTTAGTTGTTCAGTATAAATATAATAAATATATAGAGTTTAACGAAAAAGTTTTTCATTTTTTCAAAAAATTCAATATTTTATATCTAATATTATCAGTTATTATTATACTTCTGGTCTTTTTTATTGTTTATTTTGTACATAAAACTACAAATTATGCAGGGGTGGATATATTTTTTCAAAGTTTCACACCTTTTGTGTATTGGGTGGGTGCTATATCGTATGCTTTTATGGTTAATGGGCTAATGAATGTATTGTTTATGTTTTCATTTTCAAGGCAAGGTTTTTCACTAAATTCAATTGTTATAGCTGCCATAATTAATATAATAGTTGGTATAATTTTCAGCAGAATCTTTGGATTAGAATATGCCGTATTGGGTTTATTAGTAGGTAGTATAGCTTTTTGGTTTGTAAGTTTTAAGTATGCGTTGAAAATGTTTAAAGACCTAGAGTTTTATTACTATTCATCATTTTAAGGAGTTCGTTTTGAGGAATTATGTATTTGTTGCACTTGTTGCTATTGGTTTTTTTGGTGGATGTGCTAGTAAAGAGCAGAGTGTACTTGAAAAAAGTATATTAACGCCAGAAACAGTTGAAATTTATGATGTGTCAGCAGAGTATGCATTAAAAGATGTTAATAATGGTAGAAAATTATTGGAAGATTTTCCATTTATATCAAATAAACCTATAGTAGATTTTAATGGTAAGTTCTCAAATCAATTTTATGATAAAATTGACTACAGGTATAAATTTTCACATGTAAAAGATGTGGATTTTTGGAAATTGAGAGTTAATCCTTATCTGGAAGATTTTGTCTATATATTGCCAACTTGGGCTAATGAATTTAAAAGGGTATCGAATGATCTTTTTACAAATTTAGGCTTTACATACAATTTATCAAACAAAGAACAAGAAATACTTAAATGGTGGATTGGAGAAGGTGGAATACTATGGGTTGAAGGTGGTATTTATTCAACTAGATATGATACTTTCAAGAAAAATGGGGAAATCAACCATGAAGCAATTGTAAAGAACATTGTTGATAAAAGTAAAGAGTTGAAGTTTTTTGATAGGGAAGTTAAAACGTATATGACTGTTGGGAATAAGGTAGATTATATCAATTATGAGCCACTTAAAATTTCATTTGAAACAACTAGTAATATAGAGTATTTTAATGATATCCAAAATTTAGATATAGTAACTAATGATTTTATGTCTGCTGACTTCATGCCTAATGGAATGACTTTGTTAGCAACAAAAAACAATGAACCATTAGTCTCATTTGTTCAATATGGAAAAGGTGGTGTCGTATTTTTAAGACCTTTTGAATTTAAAGACAAAATGTATGATGGGGAGCTTCTTAGATGGAAATTGATGTTTTATCTAATGAATAGAATGTACAATGTACAGCCTAAAGAAGCCCTTAGCGAAGTTATGGTGGTAGAATCTGAGGCAGTAGTGGAAGACAAAGTGATAACTTTACATAATCTTAATTTTGAGTATAAATCATACGAGCTAAAGAAAGATAGTATCCAAAACCTAAACCCGATAGTGGAATATTGGAAAGCAAAACCATCAATAAAGTTAAGTGTTGTAGGTCACACAGACAATGTTGGCTCGAATTCGTATAATGATAATTTGTCAAGCCAAAGAGCCAATAGTGTCAAAAAAGAACTTGTAAAAATGGGAATACCTGCAGATATGATTACAACAAAGGGTCTTGGTGAAAGTAATCCAATCGCAACAAATTTAACTGACAATGGAAGAGCATTAAACAGAAGAGTTGAATTTATTATAAAACAAAGATAAGTAAAAATGTACCATCAAGGATATTATTTTATTGACTTAAGTCTTTTATTTCAATTATATCAGAGTAATATCTGGTATGTTGCAAAGATATTAGTGATGGGTTATTTTGCATTTTATTGGTTACCGACGAAAATTTTCCCACAAGAGCATACTGGGAGCGGTGTTCAAAAATTTGTTTACAATGTTCTTTTCATGATTGCATATATTGAAGTAGTAATTCCTATCTTGGTGCTTATGAAAATTTTTAGTATCCTTTTATTTGGGATCGTTTTATGGTTTACAAAACTTGCGTTTAAGAAATGGTATTATAAAGAAGATCCGATTCAATATATGTCTGAATTAAAAAAATCTATATTATTGTGGATTTTTGACGTTCTTGATCATCCTGTCATATTAAAAAATAATATTATTGCATATAGTAAAAATAAATATTTTAAATTACAAAAATCTATGACTTTTTATACTTTTTTACAAAAAACACTTTTTCTAGTTGTTTTCGTTTACATAATTGGTATTTTAATGATTAAAGGAATGTACAGTTATGCTGATCCTTCCTCTGATACTTCTCAGTATATTGAATGGGTTGGTTCGCTACAACAAAATATCTTATACGCTGATCATAAAACATTTGGTGCATATTTTTATGGGATGCCAGTAATTGTATTTTTTGTAAATTTAATTACAAATATTGATCAAGTTGTGCTATTAACTCTTTATCCTGTTCTTCTATGGATATATTTATTTTTGTCAATATATTATGTTGTCAAAGAATTTAGTGGGTCAAAATATGTAGGTTTATTTGCTGTTATGTTATTTGGAATGGTATTTATGTCGCCAATTTCAGATATGATTCTTGGCGTAGTCGTTGTTACTGATTATCCAGAAACAAGGGATTTTTATGGATTTCATTTTTATGTACCTAGTGCACTGGATACATTAATAAATGGTCATAAAATAGGGTATGAACCATACAATAGATATATGACAGGTTTGGCCTATGAACATTCATCGATATTTGTTTTACTAAATGTTTACTTTCTAATTAAAACTTTTCAAACAAAATCAAATGCTTTTTTAATAGTGTATATTTTATCACTATTTTTAATATTTGTTTTTCATGCTGGTGCCGTTATTACACTGGCTGTTGTTAGTGTCTTAATTGCTATTGTAGCTGCAATAGCAAGAAAATATGAATATAAATTGGTTGTAAAAGCATTAATTGGAATTTTAGCGGCTGCATTTTTGGGTAGTTTGTGGCTTTTGTCGATGATAAAATATGGAATTCCTCCTGAAGTTGGTGATGCTGCTCCATTTTTAGATAAGTTAATTGGAACAAAAGGTTTAGCTAAGACACTTAAAACAGGTTATCTATCCGTTTCAATAGTAGATATTACAGCTTTGCATCTTTCATATTTTGTTTTTTTTATTATTGCATTGATTTCTACAATCTTTATGAAAAGAAAGTTTTTAAATATTAGTATATTAATGTTTCCCTTAGGAGTATTCATAGCATACTATGGACCACATGCTGGAACAATAGTTCTTGCAAAACAAGGAAGATTGGCAGAATATTTATTTTTAGGTTTAACTTTATTAGCTTCTTTTCATTTTTATCATTTTTTTTATCAGCCTATCTTTAAAATTTTTAAAAATTATGCGAGAGGCGTGATAATTACTTTTATGTATGCTCTCTTTTTTCTTTCTATTCTCGCATTACCGAAGTTTTATAACGATGATAGATTTTGGCAAAATATAAATTTAGTCCAATATACTTCAATTCCTGCAGCAATTCTTAAAATTAATAGTGAAAACAGACCTTTTAGCTGGAGTGGAGTTGAATATGTACAAAGTTTTTCAAAAATTAGAAATAAAGGTTATCATATAAATACTCAAGATTTTTTAAATGATTACTCACCATATAATCAATATCTACCTGTACCTACTGAAAAAATTTATATATTTACAGAAAATCAGGCAAATGCCTATAGAGGACTTGGAGAGTGGTACTATAGATGGAGAGGTGATATTCAAGGAAATATAAAAGGCTGGGTTGCAATATATAAGTTAAATCATGATAATATCCGCGAATATTATAAGACAAAGACAATTACGGTGTATGAAATTGATAATCGTGACTATATTGAATATTTACGAAAAAAGGCTAACAATTGAGTATTTTTGAGCAAAGTAGAGACTATCTTAATAATGTATTGCCAGAACAAATTTCGTCTATTTTTGAACTAATTAATCAGTTCTTAGGTCAATACTGGTGGATATTTGTTATAGTGGCCTTCATTATGTTTTTGGTAGCAATGCGATATTTTAGAAAGAGTATCCAGCAAAGAGTAGAAGCTCAAGCAATAGATGAAAGTCTAAAAAAACTTAGTACTAAAAAAGATATTAAAAGTGTTGGGGAAGTATTGTTAAAAAGTGCTGAAATAATTAAATCGCATTATATAGCATTGTATGAATTAAGAGGTGAAACATATGTTCTAATTGAATCAAACATTGCAGAAAACAAAGATGCATCTATTTCTCTTAGGGTTGCTAAAAGAGAGCTAGCTAACATTACAGAAAGTGGCAAATATATAATAGATGTTTTTATTGGAAATGACAATAATTATATGATTCTTCTTTATTCAAAACAAAAATTAGATAGACAAAAATTTGCTGGATATTTGGATGTTATGCTAAGTTACTATGGTGCAATCTCAGATATTTTTAAAGCAAAAGGTGCAGATGCTCTACTTAGTATGAGTAAAAGCACTTCTGTTTCATTAATGAAATTGCAAATGGATAATAAGCAATTTTTAAATTTTTTCGTTGCTTTGATAATGAAAATTACTGATGCAAAAGGCGCTAAACTACTCACAAAATCGGATGAACTTATGTATGTTTATCTTAATAGTTTTGATTATCCTTTACAAAAGACATTCTATATAAGAAATACACCCTATAAACTAGAATTTTATGACAATAAAGAGTTGGATAGAGAAAAGATGATACAGATAGGTTCTTTTTTAGATACAGCTGGTTCTTTTTTAGTAAATATAGATGGTAAAAGTGAAATGGTTAAAAATTATTTAGAGTTATTGAAATTTACTAATGAAGGTATGGAGTTAGGAAATGAATATTATCGTGATCATTCTTTGATGGTACAAACTATATCTGTTGAAATTGCTAAATCATTATATTTGTCTGAATCAGAGATAGATGCCATTTCTCTAGGAGCATATTTGCATGATATAGGCATGGTTGGTGATGTGTTTTCTGTTTTAGAAAAAGACAATATTGAAGAGAGTGATATGAATCTTATTAAAGAACATCCACTTATAGGAAGTGTTATAGTAGAACCTATTTCACACGTGTATCCTATTACTGAAATTATAAAATATCATCACGAAAGATATGATGGTAAAGGATACCCTTTTGGCATTAAAGATGCTGAAATACCGTTAAGTTCACAAATTGTTGCGCTTGGTGAATTTTATACAGGAATAATTGGGGATAGACCTTACAGAAAGGGAAAAACTCATGAGGAGGCCTTAGTTGAAGTTGATAAAATGAGAGATAAAATGTTTGCTTCAGTAGTCGTTGATGCTTTTTTAGATGTAGAAAAGTCATTAAATAATAAAATAAATAAAATTAGATTTAAGTGGAATAAAAATGATTGATAAGTTAAATAGCATAAATGTAGCAGTCGTAATACCAAGTTATAAGGTAAGACCTTTTTTAAAGGATGTAGTGTTAGGACTTCCTGCGTATGTAGATTTTATAATAGTTGTTGATGATAAATGCCCCGATAAATCTTATGAAGTGCTTGATGGTGTAGATGAGATAGAGATTCAATATAATGAAGCTAATGAGGCTGTTGCTCCTTTTAAATCTAAAAAAAAGAGTGTACATATCATTCATCATGAAGTTAATCAAGGTGTTGGTGGTGCTATGGTCAGTGGATACAAAAAAGCATTGGAGCTTGAAGCGGATGTGATTGTAAAAGTTGATGGTGATGGACAAATGGATCCTAAATTTATGATACATTTATTGGAACCTTTAATAGAAAACAGAGCTGATTATACTAAGGGAAATAGATTTAGAGATTTAGAAGCATTAAAATCCATGCCCAGTATTAGACTTTTCGGAAATAGTGTTTTATCATTCCTTGTAAAAGTTGCAAGTGGTTATTGGACTATTATGGACCCTACTAATGGATATACAGCTATATATAAAAATACACTAGAAAAATTGCCACTTGATTCATTAGATAAACGATATTTTTTTGAAAGTGACATCCTGATTAATTTAAACATTACAGAAGCCGTTGTTAAAGATGTCGGTATGCCTGCAAAATATGGCGATGAAGTTAGCTCATTAAGTATTAAAAAGACTCTTTTAGATTTTCCAAAAAAACTTTTTAAAGGATTAGTAAAAAGAATAAAGTTAAAATACTTTATATACGATTTTAATGCTGGTTCGCTTTATACAGCAGTAGGCTTGCCGTTGTTTGCTTTTGGTACATTATATGGTATCAAAACTTGGATTTTTACTCCGAGTGTAAATATAACAGCTGGAACAGATTTGATGATAGTTTTACCAACAATTTTAGGGCTACAGTTTTTGTTACAAGCTATTAACATAGACATTAAATCAGAGCCACATAAAGATCTTGACATAAAAATAGCATTATTAAAAAAGTTAAGTGAGTAAAAAGATGTATTATGAAAAGTAAAATCATTCAAATATTGTTTTTATTATTAATTGTCTTTTATATTATTCATGATTTTGATGTAGATAAGATTAATCTTTCTATTGTTTCTTGGTATGGAGTTGTGCTTACAAGCTTTGTAGTCTTTTTAGGACAACTTGCGTTGTCATTTAGATGGATGAAAATGTCAAAAGTTTCATTTAAAATTTCTTATGAAACTATAACAGTTTCGACGGCACTAAATATGATACTACCAGCAAAATTAGGTGAATTATCAAAAGCACTTTACATGAAAAAGTTTTATAAGTATAGTTTTCATAGAGGAATTTCTTTAGTCTTTGTCGAAAGATTTTTTGATATTATTATTCTCTTTCTTCTTATGTGTTTTTGGGCATATTTATATTTTTCAAGCTCAGCTATAAAAAATGGTATTATTGGTTTATCTATATTAATTATTTTTATAATTATTTTTTTTAAATCTAAAAGAATTCTATTATTTCTTAAAAAAATACCGTTTAGATTTTTAAGAATATACTCACAAAAAATATATAACAACGTTAATAAAATATTAAGAGAACCATTTTCTGTGTTTAGTTTTACACTCTTAGTTTGGTTAATATACTTTTTAGCTTCATTTGTATTTTTTAGTTACGCAGTAGATTTTGGTTTAAGCTTTGAAAATATATTAGAACTTTTTATTTTTTCAACAATTGCATTCGCAATTCCTTTGACTCCTGCAGGTGTTGGTACATTTCAAGCTGTTGTGATGCTTTTTTTAGAGAATCATGGAGTTGGGAAAGAAGATGCCTTTGTTAGTGCTACTTTATATCATATTGTAATGTTTGCTGTCTATTTTCTTTTATTAGCAATTTTTTTATATAAAAAAGATATGAAATTGAAAGATATAATAAAGATAAAATCATGATAATATTGAACCGAAGCAAAAAAATATTTTTAGTTCTTTTATTAACTTTTTCAGAACTTGCATTTGCCATTGATAGTAACTCGTTTTTATCAGAAAAGGATAAATATATTATTTCTGAGATAAGTCATAATAATTCAATTAAGCATAAAAAAGGTGATTTTGCAACTGCAGTATTATTTAATAATAAAGGTGATACTCAGTGGGCAACAAAATTTGAGATAGTTCAAACAGGCGGACTTTATGATAGAGATATTGATTATAATTTATTAAAATCAAAAGGTCTGCTTGATATAAAACATCTAGTAGGCTATGATTGGATGCCTGCTTTTTATTACTACAAAGATGGTTCTAGTGAAGACTTTGTTAAGTGGCTGCACACCAATAAAAATATTGCTACTTTAAATCCTAATGGTCCTTTTACTCATTGTGTTCGCAATAATTACGATTGGTGTGAAGATTATTATTATAATTACTTTGATGAAGATGTTGTCAATAAAAGAGTAGATAATTTGATAATAAATATGAAAACAAAAGGTTTTAACGGAGTGTTTTTTGATTGGGGCTCAGCTAAGTTTTTATTAGAAACTGAAAATCAAGAAATAAATCAATACACTTTAGCGAAGTATCCAGAAGAAAAATATTTACATACAGTTGAGAATTTTTATAGTAAATTAAAAAATAATAATGTTTTTATTATTACAAATCAAGCTTTTAGAGATGATTCATTATTATCTTACGCAAACTATGATATGACAGAAAGTTATATTACAACAACACAAAATATAAAGATAAATGCTAATATTCAAGGAAAAGGTTTTGTTGATAATGCTGACATTACAAGATATTATCCAATTTATAAAGATTCAAGTACAATAGAGGACTCTTTATATTTCATTAATATATTAGATGATTATAAAAAGAAATATAAAAAAGATGGATTTGAAAATTTTATCTATATGAATTATATAGCCCCAAAATATATTAAGATAAAAAATACGAATACTTATCTCCAGGTGGAGCCAAAAAATGCAATTTATTATGGGTATGCTATGGGAAAACTTTCTGATAGCATTGTATATGCTGAAGTTCCACAAGACAGAGCATTAGAAAGAAATGAAATATATTTTTATGACTTAGGCTCTCCATTAGGTGAAAAGTATCAAAAACTTGATGCTATCAATGGTTATATACGTTTTTATACCAATGGTTTTGTTTTGGTTAGTAATGCTTATAATGAAACAAAGTATATCAATATTATCTCTTCATTAATACCTGAAGATATTCAAATTTTTGATGCATATCAAAAAGAGTGGGTAAAAAGTAAAGACGAAGGAGTTGTTGTAAAATTGATTTTTGAGAAAGAAATATTTACCGATAAAGCTTTACCTTTAGGTAGAGTTTTTTTATACAATCGATAAAAATAAGTTCAATAGTCGTCATAAGTTCTTTATGATGTATTAGATTTCTTATAAAATCTAGATTATGAATTAAGTTTATCTTCACACAACGCTGGATACTTCGTCATTACAAACTAGATTTGGAACCAAAATTGCTACTAATTAAAAAATTAGTTATCAAAAGGTTGAGAGATGGAGATTGTTTTACGCAACAACCTTATATTGATTACCACGAATTTTGACACTTTAAACAGTTCGTGGATGAAAGAATTTTTAGGTCATCATTCCCGTGGAATGCTCTTTTTGCCAAAGGCTGTTTTGGTTTTTAGGAATGAGAGTCTTAAAGAGATACGCGAAGAGTTTTTACATCAGTTGAGCAGATATCACGCCTCTGTGCATGATTTTTCACATGAGTTTTTTTTGCGTTCTATGTTGAAATATGGTTCACAACCTATCAAAATAGAGCTTCACGAGCTAGAAGATACACACAATGTTCAGGTAAATCTTTATGCCTATGACAAAAACGCCGTTCTTATTACACTTAATCAACCAAACGCATGGGTCATTAGTTATCTGCGTTCTCAGTTGGATGTATATGTGGAGAGAGGAACAGATATCTCATTGCTTGTGGATGTATCGGATTACAAAGCCAAAGCAAGGTTAGAACGTGCACTGGGCAAACGTCATATTTTGCACTACAATATCCAGTACACTTTTGACAACCACTTTATGAGTAAGCTTTACTCAGATTTTGCAAGTTTTTCTTTTGGTGATTTATGTAAAGAAGAGGCAGAAGAGGAGAACAAATATTTTTATACAGTTTTGGAATGTCCTGTAGGTGCAAGTCAAGATGCTCTGAAAAAAAGCTACAAAAAACTCACCAAAGTTTATCATCCTGATAAGGTTTTTCATGAGTGTCCTCATATGTTGCAGCACTACACACAAAAATTTCAACTTCTTCAAGAAGCTTATACTGCACTGCGTGTTGTTAGTTAATAAAGTTTTCTATTAACTCTTCGCGAGCACTATTTTTTAGCAGTGCTTTGAAATCTTCACAACTATAAAGTGCAAGATCTTTACTCTGCATATTTAAAAGCTCTTTAGAAAAACCTCTTTTTGAAAAAAACGCTATCTGATAGGGTTCTATATCGAGCTTTTCACATTTTTCGATGATTTTGTGAAACTCTTTTTTGTTAATTATGTGATTTGTCCATTTACATTCGCCCACATAAATTTTTTCATCTTTGGTTACAGTAAGTATATCTATCTCTACTTTTGCATCCCAATAACTTCCCGAACTGAGTATTTGTGAGTCACGTATATGGTAGTTCAGAAGCACTTCTGAAAGTTCTTCAAAAACTAAACTTGTGTAGCTATTTTGACGTTCATGAAATATTTTGATGACATTTTCATAATTTTTCTCTTTGATATCTTTGATGTGTGGCGCGATAAAATAGAACCAAAAACGCACAAAAGGTTGTGAAAAAAGGACTTTGTGAGAGATGCGATGTCTAGCTATTTCACGTTTAAGTTTGCCATGAGGCTGCAGGCTTCTTGCTGGTTCTTCTCTGGAGTATTCTATACTGATAAGCTCTTTTTCTTGGAGGTAGTTGAGCGCAACTCCTCCATTTTTATTGTTAAGTCCCGCTCTATTAAACGCAGAAAAAATCCTTCTATCACCGACCGCCAAAGCACGCAGCAGTCTTTTATTATGACTATTAAATGTGAGCTGTGTCATTTTTTCATTGAGTAACTCAAAGTTTGCAAAGATGAGCTCATAGAGAAGTGTTTCAAAAGATTTGGAACTATCTACATCCCAACCAAGCCCACCAAAAACCGAAAAATACTCTATTTGGAGTTCCATGTCATTGGGATAATTTCTAAAATAAAAAGACCTGAACTGATCTAAGAGTTTGCTATGTGTCATGAGTTGTATTCTAACATAATATCTTTATATTGATAGCGCGCATCCACTTGAGCACTCCTGCGCATAAACACTTGACTAATTGAGAAGGTAAAAAATATTCCTACGTTGTGGTAACATAGGTGGAACTTTAAATTATGATTTTGGGGAGTGTAATCAATTCTGTATCAACACATAAAGTCTCCTAAGATTGTATCATAATCCTAAAGCATTTTTTGATCTCTCCTTGAAAATATGTTGACCTGAGAGATTGTCAAAGTCCAGTTTCGGATTGACATAATCTATGTTTATCCTCAAGGGGTACCTCGTCTCTATAATCTGAATTTTAACGTGGTGACTCACGCATTTTTAGTTCTGAAACTAGATAGTTTTCGTAGCTTGAGAGCTTGCAGAGAGATTTGTCCTTGCCATAAAGACGGACAAGTTCGTTTTAGTGCGTAACATCAGATAGTAAGTTTACTTGCTGTAGTATTTCAAAATTATTTTAAACAAAGTGTGGTTGTAAAGATGCAAAGAGTCGAATTTGGAGACTTATATAGAGACAAGAAAAACGCAGTTTTTTTGGTGATCTATGTTAAAGAGATATCTCCTTGGAAGTATTTTAACGACGATATTAAAGGTATGCGTTGTCCTGCTATCATCATGATAGACCGTTGGGATGGGCGTATGGGTTTTCCTGGGGGTACGGTTGATGAAGGAGAAGAACTTTTAGACGCGTTGGTGCGGGAGATAAAAGAGGAGATAGGAATCAATATCAAACCCAATAAAGTCCATCCTATCGCTTCACATGAGTGGAAAATAGCGACCCATCTCTATGGTCTTGAAGTCCTTGAAGCAGAGTTTTTACATATTTACTACCACATACTCAACAACTTTTCTCGCTCTATTTTACTTCATGCTTACGAAGAGGGAGATAAATCTCATTTTATCTCAGAGATAACGGGTATCAAACTTATTCCTTTGGTGCAACACGCAGGAAAAGGAATCAACCACTTCTTGGAAAACAGTTTCGCAGGTTCTGCGAAAAATGAGCTGCTTATCATGCTCGATGAAATTTTTCATATAAAAATCGTGAAATAAGACACAGCGGAGTTTTCCGCCTGCTGATAATTTAGGAGTTCGCAGCTATTGCGTTTGCGATTCTTGTGAGTGTCTCTTCTTTGCCGATAATAGACATCACACTATCAAGTCCTGGACCACTGAGTTTGCCTAAAAGGGCTATACGAAGTGGCTGTCCTATTTTACCAAATCCTATTTCCATCTCTTGAACAACGGCTTCCATGAGTTGGTGATAATCACTTGGAAGGTGTAATTCATCCGCTGCATTTATCTTTGCAGCAAAAGTATTAAGAATCTCAGTTGCATCTGCTTTGAAGCCTTTTACAACTGCTTTTTCATCATAACTTGTAGGTGTTGCAAGTACCTCTTTCGTGAGTTCTGCAAGCTCTTTGAGTGTTTTTGCTCTCTCTTTGAGTGAATCAAGCAAGATCTCTTTTTTGTCATGTGAAGTCAAAACAAGACCATAAAACTCTAAGAGTTCAGCAAGTTCTTTATTTGGCATATTTTTGATGTAGTGAGAGCTTAACCAATCAAGCTTTTGTGTGTTGTAGATAGAGGCGGATTTATTGATATCTTTTGGATTAAAAAGTTCAATCATCTCCTCCATAGAAAATATCTCCTGATCCCCATGGCTCCAACCTAAACGCACCAAAAAATTTAGCAGTGCCGCAGGTGTGTACCCCATCTCTTTATACGCCATAACATCAGTTGCTCCATCTCGTTTGGAGAGTTTTTTGCCCTCCGCATTATGTATCATAGGTACATGATAAAACGCAGGTATCACAAATCCCAAAGCTTCATAAACTACTATCTGTTTTGGTGTGTTAGAGAGGTGATCATCGCCGCGGATGACTTCGGTGACACCCATCAGTGCATCGTCCACCGCCACGACAAAGTTGTATGTTGGGCTTCCATCAGCACGCGCGATAACAAAATCATCTAAGATATCTTCGGCTTGAAATGTTATATCACCTTTGACGCCATCTTTGACAACAATAGGCCCGCTTGTTGGCGCTTTGATACGAATAACAGCTTCAACGCCCTCAGGTGGTGTACCACCGAAGTCACGGTATCTTCCGTCATACATCGTTCTCTCTTTGTTTGCCATCTGTGTTTCACGAAGTTCTGTGAGTTCATCCCTGCTCATATAGCATCTATATGCTTTACCTTCATCAAGTAGTTGCTGGATATATTTGGCATAGATATCGTCGCGTTTTGACTGGTACGTTATCTCACCATCATGTGCTAAACCTAACCATGCAAAAGCATTGACAATAGCAATAGCAGCTTCTTCAGAGTTTCTTGCTTTATCTGTGTCTTCGATACGAAGTAAAAATTTCCCGCCATTTTTTTTCGCCCAAAGATAAGAGAAAAGAGCGGTTCTAAGACCGCCAATGTGAAGATAGCCTGTAGGACTTGGAGCAAAACGAGTGACAACCATGAAAAGCCTTTGAGTTATAGTTGCGCAATTTTAGGCTATTGTTGGTTAAAGAAGGGTAAAATAACTCTCAAATTTCAGACACAGGTTTTGGTATGTACAAAATATTTCTAACACTTATTTTAGCTTCTTTGTTAAACGCAGAGATTGTTGACGGAGTCGCAGTTGTCGTAAAAGAAAAAGCGATAACACTTTTTGATGTAAAAAAAGAGATGACCATTTCCAATGTCGATGCAAAAAAAGCCTCTGACATTCTCATCCGCAGGGCACTTGAAGAGATAGAGATACAAGATAAAAAAATTAGCGTATCGAGTGAAGAAGTGTATGAAGATATTAAAGTAACGGCGGGGAGAAATAACCTCAGTGTGAGCGAGTTTTATGAAGCTATACGAAACGCAAACGGCATTAGTTCTACAGAACTAAAAGAAAAAATAGAACAAAAACTTTTGAGTCAAAAACTTTATTCAGCGATCTCCTACTCTGCAATGAACCCTCCATCAGACGCGGAAGTACAAGAGTATTACGACCTGCATCAGGAAGATTTTACCCATCCAAGTTCTTTTGCTGTGACGATTTATACGGCAAAAGATCAGATAAAACTGCAAGAGAAGATAGACAATATTATGTTTTACTCTCCTGAGATTGCTATGATGGAGCAGGAACTTCCTTATGAAAGAATCTCTCCAGAACTCGCTTCGTTGCTTGAAAAAACACGCCTCAATACTTTTACACCGATTGTCCCTGATGGCAAAGGCGCTTTTATGAGTTTTTATCTCAAAAGTGTTGTGTCTGCAAAAAATGATGGGATTGAGAGTGTCAAAAACCAAATCACCAATAAAATCATGGAAGAGCAACGCGAACAAGTCTTAGGTGATTACTTTGTACGTCTTCGTCAAAACACTGATATCAATATCATTAGACTTCCATAATAAACGCAGCCGATGTTAAATGATACTAATTTTGTCAACATAGCGACAGAGATAGCAAGTGCTTCGAAATGTGTCTCTAAGCAGGTTGGAGCTGTTATCGTCAAAGACGGACGTATCCTCAGTACGGGATATAACGGGACACCCGCAGGATATAAAAATTGTTGTGACCACTGGGAGGGTACCTATACCAGCGAACACCATGAGTGGTCTAAAACCTATGAAATCCATGCAGAGATGAATGCCATCATCTGGGCAGCGCGTAAGGGCATCTCCGTGGAAGGCGCTACTATTTATGTAACGCTTGAACCTTGCAGTGAGTGCAGTAAAAACCTTATAGCAAGCGGTATCAAACGCATAGTTTACGCAAAATCATATGAGCATACACACTCTGAAACTATCTCAAAGTTTTTACAGGATAACGGGGTAAGCATAGAAAAAGCGCAGTAAACGCGCAACTATTTTATTTTAGAAAATCAACTATCAGGGACGGCGGTCTTCCTATGATTGCTTTGTTGCCTTTAATGATAAGAGGTCTTTCAATGAGTTTTGGGTTTTGTACCATCGCCTCTATGAGTCTTTCTTCATTTTGTTCTTCTCCCAGTTTCAACTCTTTGTAGAGTTCTTCTTTTGTTCGCATGAGCTCTCTTGCGTTTATGCCTAACATCTTCATTACTTTTTTTATCTCTTGTGTATTTTGTGAAGTTTCCAAATATTTCACTATTTTACTTTCACAGCCGCTTGCATTTAATATAGCTATAGCTTCACGGGATTTTAAGCACTTTGGGTTATGCCATATCGTTATCTCTTGCATCATAGTCCTTTTTTTTAACGCCATTTTACACTATAATATTTCTAAACTAAAATAAAAGGCACTGTACTATGAAATATGCAGATACCTACTCTAAGCTTGTCGAATTTGGCAGAGAACTTTTGCGTAAACCTTCTTTACGCGAAGGTTTACCGTTGATATCCAAATATGCTAAAGATGTTATTCATGCAGATAGATGTTCTGTATTTATTTATGATTTGGACAAAAAAGAACTTTGGACGACACTCGCTGATGGTGTCGAGAAGATAACAGTAGCGTCAGACAAAGGGATAGTTGGCCACACACTGAGCGCAAAAAAACCTATTTTGGAGAATGAACCTTATAAAAATATACACTTTCTTACAGAGATAGATAAAGAAACGCTCTACACAACACATAACATTATCACCGCCCCTATTTTTGACTCCAAACGCCAGATTATAGGCATCTTAGAATTACTCAATAAAGAAGGTGGTTTTGATATGGATGATGTGAAATTTATAACATTTTTTGCAAACTATGTGAGTGGAAGTTTAGAACTTGTCCTTATGAACCAAAAAGTAAATTAACAAAGCCCTTGTTCCAAACTACACTCTCCTGTTTGAGAAGCCTTTTTGCGTGGAGGTAGTTGTATGTCAAGATGGCGTATCTCTTGAAGTGCTTCTTGCCTAAAACGATCCAGAGGTGTGCGTATTTTATAATATGCCCACGTTCCTTGACGTTCGACACGTAAAAAACCCGCCTCTTTTAAAATTTTCAGATGACGAGAAAGACGCGACTGTATCATTCCCAGTGAGTTTTGCAAATCGCACACACAAACTTCTCCGTGCACATCAAGAAAACGCAGTAGTAAAATACGTGTTTCATCATTAAGTGCAGCAACACTTTTGAGAAATATTTCCATACAAGCCCCTTTTTATTTGTCGTATTGTAGCAGAATATTATTTATATATCAACATATGTTGATTTAATGATTTTATTCTGCTATAGTTTCCAAAGAAAAAAAGGAGTAACCTATGTTTTTAGCAATGTTTGTATTTTTGGTGACATTGGCATTTGTTATCTGGCAGCCACGTGGGCTTCAGATAGGGACAACAGCAGTAACTGGGGCTATTGTAGCACTTATATTTGGTGTGGTGGACTTTACAGACGTTTTAAGTGTTGTTTCTATTGTTTGGGATGCGACGCTTGCGTTTATCGGTATCATTATCCTCTCTATGATACTTGATGAGATAGGATTTTTTGAATGGGCAGCCATAAAAATGGCGAAACTCAGCCGTGGCAACGGACATCTGATGTTTGTTTATATACTTATTCTTGGCGCGCTTGTTTCTGCATTCTTTGCTAATGATGGAGCCGCACTTATTCTCACACCAATTTTGCTTGCAAAGATGAAATATCTCAAGATGAAACCTCTTGCTATCTTTGCATTTTTGATGGCAGGAGGATTTATCGGAGATAGTGCTTCAAGTCCGCTTGTTATCTCTAATCTGACAAATATTGTAACAGCTGGATATTTTAATATAGGGTTTGTGACATATGCGCAAAATATGTTTTTACCTAATATCTTGGCTATTTTAGCTTCAATCACGGTATTGTGGCTCTATTTTCGCAAAGATATCCCTTTTAGCATCGATGTATCAAAACTTCCAGAAGCCTCTTCTGTTATCAAAAATCATACTATGTTCAGGTTTTCTTGGGGGTTTTTAGCACTACTAATGGCAGGATATTTTATAGGTGACAGTTATCATCTTCCTGTATCAGTTTTTGCCCTTGGTGGTGCTTTAGTTTTTCTTCTTATTGCCAATTATTATAAAGCGGTAAAACCGCTCATGACGATAAAAGCAGCACCTTGGCAGGTAGTGTGGTTTAGTATCGGTTTGTATGTTGTTGTTTATGGTCTCAAAAACGCAGGACTAACAGATGTTATAGCTTCTTGGATACGAGAACTAAACACTCATGGGGATTTTATAGCTATTGTGGGGACTGGATTTTTATCTGCGTTTATTAGTTCTGTGATGAACAATATGCCCACAATTATGATTATGGATATCGCGATAGATCAGGTAGGATATATAGGAAATGAAGCGCTTGTGTATGCAAATATCCTCGGTTCAAACCTTGGTCCGAAAATGACACCTATAGGCTCACTCGCAACACTTCTTTGGCTTCATGTTTTGGCGCAAAAAGGTGTAAAAATAAGCTGGGGTGAATATATGAAAGTAGGTCTTGTTATCACACCAGCAGTGCTTTTTGTAGCACTTCTTGGTTTGGTGTAGTATTAGACTTCTTTCATAAGCCAACAAATCAAGTTTAGAGTCACAAACTATCTTGTTTTTTGTCATCCTGAACTTGATTCAGGATCTACGTTATATAAGAGGTCTATTATAAGAAAAGATATTTTAAAAGTCCGAAGAACTCATTTTTGATAGTTTATAAAGAGAGTAAAAAGGAACTTTCAAATACCTTTAACTCAAACAAATTAGTTTGTCTGATTGCGTAACCATAACTACCAACAACGGGATTAAACACATTAAAATTATCGCTTTTAACTAAAATCATACACTTCATGTTCAACACAACTGATAGACAAATAAATTTTAAGTTTGATACTTTATATATCAGAACTTATTTGAATCGTTGTTTCTTCAGAATTACTTCTAAAATATTTCTTAACGGCATCTTGACCTTCTTTTGTAAGAGAAATATTGACTAGTGTTTTTGTACCTTCTTGTAGGAGGTAATTATTATTCTTCACAATAATGTCAATTGTCATACTATTGAATTGTGGATCAACAATAGGATTAATTTTAGAAACTTTTGCTACTACTTTATAAGATGGTACTGTAATAAATGTAATATCTACCAATTGTCCTTCTTGTATAAATGGTAAAAGACCTGTTGCAAATCCAGCTCTGACAATCACATAATCAAAATCTATAAAAGAGCATATTTTTTGATTTTCTTGGATATGTTCTCTTAAGTTTATATTAAAATTTGAAATATACCCACCAATAGGAGCATACCCATCGGCATGCTTTAATTGATATTCAAGTTTTTTAAGTTCTACTTGTTTTCTCATAATCTCGCTATTGATGTTTTGATGTTTTTCATAATTGTCTTGGTTCTCATTATTATTGTTATCATAAATAGCATTAATATAGTTTTTTCTATATTGATTCTCTTCAAAATCATGCACATAGCCTTTTGCTTGTAAAGCTGCTACTTTTCTTAATTCAATTGCTGCAAGGTTAATAGCTGGAATATTTTTTTCAGCTGTTTGTTTTTGAGTTTTATGATCTCTAATGCTTTCAAGTGAAGCTATTTCGGACTTCTTATTTGCTATATCAAGGTTAATAAGTTCTTTATCTAATGAAAATATATGATCTCCAACATTAACCTTATCCCCATCTTTAACAAATATCTCATTAATATATCCAGGTACTGATGATATCAACTCTTGTTTTTGTATAGGATAGGTTGAACCTTCAATTCTTATGCTAACATTATTGTCTTTAGTTTTTATCTCTTTTTCTGCTCTAGATTTTGCACATCCACTAAAGATTGAAATCAAAAGGAAAAAGGCTATAACAGATTGTAAAACTTTCACTATATTATCCTTGGCTTTTATTTATGATGTTATCGCGCGTATTGTATCATAAATAATAACAAGGTACTTCTAAAAACTTTTTACTCATTTCGTTAATACTAAAGATTCTTCAAGTAAGCTATCAAGATGTCCCATAAGAACATCACTTGCTTCTTCCATCTGTATGAAGTTATTAATTATTTGTTCTTTATTTTGAGTAACTGTATCCCCATTTTTTATAAACTCAAGATTTGCATGAACACTCTCATGAACAATCATATGAGGTGCATTTACCTTTGCATAGCTAGGTAACTTGGTGAAGTGTTCTTTTCCTTTACCTGTTTCATACCATTTACCAAGTCGGCAATTGTGATGATCTGCAAATGTATGTTTTGTTTTGCCATGGAATATAGCGCTAAATGCATTGGATTTAAAGATGATATGATCGATTTTCGCTAAAGTAATAAAAGTTGAACTTTCAATAATCGAGGCCGCTTTGGAAGTTGCAACAGCATCTATATTAAACTCATTAAGTACGCCCCTAAACTCTTCTATAGATGTACTTGATTCATTGGCGATATCGCTCATGATTTCAGCATTTGAGTGAAGTTCACCCGCATCTTGCTGTAGAGACTGGATTGCGATACCGATTTCACCGGTGGCTTTTTGTGTCCGTTCTGCGAGCTTACGCACCTCATCAGCAACTACAGCAAAACCGCGCCCGTGTTCTCCTGCGCGCGCTGCCTCTATAGCTGCGTTTAGTGCGAGAAGATTTGTCTGGTCTGCAATATCTTTGATAAGTGATAAAACAGAGTTGATCTCATTTGTTTTTTGATTGAGCATATTGATAGAAGAAGTAGATATCTGCACAAGTTCCAAAAGTGATCCTAGCTTGTTAGTGATCACTTCTAGTTCTGAAACTGTTTTGCTTGAATTATCTGCTGTTTTATGGCTGGTTGCAACGATATTACTCAAACGCTCAATACTCCCTCCAAGGTCTTTTTGAACAATACTCAGCCCGCCTACAACACCCTGCCCTATTGTTGTCAGTTTATTGTTGATAGCAACACGTTCAATTAAGTCATTACTCTCTTCCATCGCATCCACACCTTTGTTGACGAGAGAAGCGTTGTAGCTGTAAGAACCTGCAAGACCATCAGTAATAATACGTCTATAATACACTTTTGCACTTGCCCCTTCAATGCTTGCTTTAATCTCCCGCATAAATATCTCTATCTGATCAAGAAGATTATTTACACTCCATGAAAGATCATGCATCTCAGCATGGTCTTTGATATTTATGATACGTGACTCAAGATTTCCTTGTTCTGCATCTTTTATAACTTCGGCAACACGAAGCACGTTCTCTTTTGCCCAGCGAACATTTATAAAAACTATCCATGCAAGGGTGAAGTTTAAAATACCCAAAACTTGAAGCCAATTAAAACCATTAAAAAACATCTCTAAGACTAAAGAAAGAAAAAAAATTCCCAAAGAAGCAATATTGGCGTATTGCGCCTTAGAGAGTGAAGATAAATTCATCATAAGTTTTTCCTAATTGTGAAAGTTTTGTATCAAGAAGTTTTTGGGAAGCTGCTACGCCCCCATTACGTTCAGCATCAAGTAAGGAACTATAGAGTGCTTTAATGGTACTTAATGCTTCAAGTTTTGGTTTACGTCGTACGGAGTGGTATCCCACAACTTTACCATTACCATCAAAAGAAGGTGTTACATGGGTATAGACCCAATAGTAATCACCACTTTTAGTCTTGTTTTTTACATACGCAAAAATCTCTTTGTTACTTTGTACATACTCCCATAAAAGCTGAAAAACAAGTTTAGGCATATCAGGATGTCGCAAAATGTTGTGTGGTGTACCCATTAGCTCTTTTTCTTCATAGCCGGACATTTCTAAAAACAACGCGTTCCCATATGTAATACGCCCTTTGAGATTAGTTTTTGAAACGATAAATTTTTTGTCTGGAAAGTTTATTTCATTGTTTGCCATGCAGTTCTCCTAGATGTTCGTGCTATTGTTACTATTTTTTCCTTAAAAGCAAATCAGTATTTTTTTTTAAATAAACTATTTTTATAAAAAAACACTCCAGACAAATGTATAATTGCCAAAAAAAAGATACATATGAACAAACTTATACAACAAATCGCCTCAAAAACAAGCCTCAAAAAAGAACACATTGCTAACATTTTAAAACTTTTAGATGAGGGTTCCACCATTCCTTTTATCGCTCGTTACCGTAAAGAGATGACGGGCGGGGCAAGCGATGAAGTGCTTCGTGATTTTGAAGCCATATACATGAGCGCAAAAAAACTCCTAGAACGCAAAGAGGAAGTTTCTCGTCTTATAAGCGAGCGAGCGACTCTCACGACTGAGCTCAAAAAAAGCATAGACGAAGCGGATTCTCTTCGCGTTTTAGAAGACATTTACAGACCTTTTAAAGAAAAGAAAAACACACGCGCGACAACTGCCATCGCAAACGGTTTAACGCCTTTAGCCGACATTTTACAAAACGCAAGACTCACGCTTGAAGAGTTCAAACGCGAGGCGAAAAAATTCCTAAACGCAACTGTCCTCTCAGTCGAAGATGCCATAAAAGGCGCTCAAGATATCTTGGCAGAGCGTTATGCGGATGAGCCTAGAGAGCGTGAGAGCATCCGTGACACCATGCTGCGTTTTGGCTCGCTGGAGACCAAAGCGACAAAAACTTTTGATGAAAACGGCAGCTTCAAAAACTTTGCAGGCAAAAGCGAAAAAGTGGCTCACATCCCATCTCACCGCTACTTGGCCATTATGCGCGGCGTACATGAAAAAGAGCTCTCTGTCAAGATTTCTATTGACCTTGAGAGAGTTGAAGAAAACATCAAACGCACTAAAATCCCGCGAAATGCGCAAAGTTCTAAAGAGCTTCTTTTTGATGCCTACAAAGACGGGCTCAAAAGACTTCTGCTTCCCTCACTTGAGCGCGAAGTGCAAAGCATTGTAAAGGAAAAAGCAGACATCAGCGCCATTGATGTTTTTGGCAAAAACCTCGGCCAACTGCTTATGACTCCGCCTGTAACAAAAAGAGTTATTTTAGGCGTTGACCCTGCGTTTGTGAGTGGTTGCAAACTCGCCGTCATAGATGAAAACGGCAAATATCTCGACTCTGCCGTCATTTACCCAACTGAGCCGAAAAAAGATTATCACAACTCAAAAGAGAAGATTTTAGCATTGGCTAAAAAATACGACATCAAAGCAGTCGCCATCGGTAACGGTACGGCTTCACGCGAAACGCAGGAGTTCTTTGCACGGCTTAACCGTGAAGAAAATGCAAAACTCAACTACACAGTTGTCTCAGAGGCAGGCGCGTCGGTGTACAGCGCGTCAAAAATCGCCCAAGACGAATATCCTCAGCTTGATGTGACCATCAGAGGCGCTATCTCCATCGCACAGCGTCTCGGCGACCCTATGGCGGCACTTGTAAAAATAGACCCCAAATCTCTGGGCATCGGACAGTACCAGCATGACGTTGACCAAAAACTCTTAGAGAAAAAACTTATCGATGTGACGGGCGACCTTGTCAACCGTGTGGGCGTGGATATAAACGCAGCCTCACTTTCACTGCTTGGATTTGTTGCTGGCATCGGGGCAAAAATAGCGCAAAATATCATTGCGTTTCGTGAGGGCGAAGGCGCTTTTAAAAGTAAAAATGAACTTTTAAAAGTCAAAGGTCTGGGCAAAAAAGCGTATGAGCAGGCGGCAGGATTTATCCGCATTAAAGACGCGAAAGAGACGCTTGATAACACCGGCGTTCACCCTGAGAGCTATGAAGCGGCTAAAAAACTCAAAGGTTTGGACTTAAACGCAATCAACGTAGATGAAAAAGCCAAAGAACTCGCCATTGGTAAAGAGACCCTTCGGGACATCATAAAAGAGTTGCAAAAACCAGGCTTCGACCCAAGAGAAGAACTTCTCGCCATTCCTTTTAAGGACGGCATTACCGACATCAAAATGCTCAAAGAGGGAAGTTTTGTTTCAGGAGTTGTACGAAACATCGCCGATTTTGGAGCATTTGTGGACATAGGTCTTAAAAATGACGGCATGATTCACATCTCTAAAATGAGCGCCAAACGCATAACCCACCCACTAGAAGTACTCTCACTCAACCAATTTCTTCCACAAATAGAGGTTGTCTCCATCGACCAGGAAAAAGGAAAAGTGGGATTGAGTCTCATCTACACAACCCCCGCACCCTGAACTCCCAACCCGCCACCCTGAACTTGGGTTCTGGGTCTCATGTGTGAAAACGCAGCTACTTCTTTAGACTAACGGAGATTCCGTATCAAGTACGGAATGACAAGAAGTTTTGTCATTGCGAGCGAAGCGCGGCAATCTATTTTTACACAGTGGACTGCTTCTTGGAGATGAGACTTTAGTCTCATTGAGTGCGACTTAAGTTTACGATGACGAGGAAGGAATTTTTATTTTTTATGTTATACTTTCTCTCGAAATACATATGTAACTGTCTGATTTACTACCAGACTATCGAAAAATGGGGTTAAGACTTTCGGGTCTTGACCCTTTTTTTTTGCTAATTTTTTTAGCACGGTAGGGGTGGGAGTGGATTTTTCGAGAAAGGTCACATATGTATTCTCGGATAATAATAGTCTTTTTAGTGCTGATGGTGTTCACGCCCGCTCTACATTAATCAAAACAGAGGGCTTAGTAACCCCTCTGGCTATTATTTTTTAGATATAACAATTTTCACTACGCACTAAACTAAGCTAGATTGCTTCGTCTTCGACTCACAAAAACAAAAATTAAACTACTGTCCTGCTCTCACACAACGAACATAATAGTTATTGCTCTTATTGCCGTTGTTCACAGCGCCGCGGCCGAAGTACACATACCACGCATTGTTCTTATAGTTCTCATTGGTAGTAGAACTCCAATAATAGCTAGAGCTAGTTTGTGTATGTGTAAATGCCATTGCAATAGCTGGATTTGCTCTGCTTCTGTCTATAATAGTTTTTAACTCATTGATATTTGGTAGTCGCCAATCACTCTGCCCACCTAAAACCAAATTCTCACATCTGTCTATTGCGCTTTGCCATGCGATGGTGCTACCAATCACATCATCTTGCCACTGCAAGCTACTCACACTATCGCTCACTACGCTTGTAGCACTATCTCTTGTTAGTTCTGCATGAAGCAGGCTAAGCCCTATTATAATCAAAAGGATTACTCTCATTTATCACTCCTATTTTTTTCATTAAGTTATAGCTATTTGCGTGCTTTATATGCCCTACAAATGAAGCTTGGATAGACAAAAATTGTTTTATCTCTTCAAGGCTCATTTTACCTTTTTTGGTTCTTGTAATGACATCTTCTTCCGTCATTGCGAGGCACAAAGCAATCTGAACGCATAGATTGCTTCACTTCGTTCGCAATGACAAAAATCAAAACTACTCTCCTACTCTCGCACAACGAACATAGCCGTTAGCGTCCTTACCGCCGTACTCCACATAGGCGCCGTTGAAGCCCACAGCCCACGCACCGTCCTTAAAGCCCTCACCGGTAGTAGAACTCCAATAACTGCTAGAGCTAACATTGTTAAAATAGGTTGTATCTATAGCTGGATTTACTTTGCCATAGTCCAAAATACCTTCAAGTTCTATAGAAGTAGGAAGTCTCCAATCTGTGTAGCCACCAAGAGTTAGCTCTGAGCAGTAAGTAGCTGCCGTGTCTCCGCTGGTGTCGTAACATGCTGGGGATGAAGTATCGTTGGAACATGTGTTGTAGTTATCGGTTGTAAGCCACTGTTTTGCTGTTGAAGCTGCCGCTGCATCATCTTGCCACATGAGTCCTGTGAGCTCATCTGTGACGGTGTCTGAGGCTCTTGTGTAGCTTTGTGTAAGTCCTTTTTGATAGTAACCATCATCTTTTAGGCTTCCATCTGTAACTTCGTTGCCATTTGCGTCATAACTTTTAGTTTGTCCTGTTTTTTTGACAACCACCTGACTTAGTTGCAATACTGTTGTATTTATGGTTACCATAACTGTTTGGTTATTAAAATCACTTAGTAAAGCTTCAGAAGGATTGTTTTCTATAAACCCTCCATAAACTTTTTCCGTAGAGTCCCAATTATTGTTATTATTACTATCCGCATACACCGCAAACTGATATGTATGCGCAGATGTAAAGTTGGTTAAGTTCATTTCTGTGTTTGGATAAACTGTATTTGTATTCCATGTTCCATCGCTATTGATTATAATATCAAAGCCACCCCAAGCTCCGTCTACTTGTTCTACATCAGGGGTTATACGCAATTTTGCATCCGATGGAATTGCTATAGGGTTGTTATTTTCATCCAAAAATTGAATTGTTCCACTCCAATTTAATGTGGTACTGATAGCTTCTTTAGTGTTTGACGTGTCTGAACAGTCACTATTTTCAGGGTTTTGTTGGGCTACTGTTTGACTATAATACATCGGTGCACCGTAGCTCATTTTAATGTAATCAGATGTTTGTTCTAGAAATACAATAGCCTTTTCCCCCTGATCAAAATCAACATAAAGAGTATTTCCCTCTATACGATAATTTTGCGAACTTTCATTTCCATCGCTATCTATGTTTATTATTACTCCGCCACTTGTAAATGTTAAAGCACTCACATTTCCGCAATAATTTTGGTAGAAAGATTTATCTAGCAATTTTGCTGATATATCCTCTTGTGTAACATCTACAAACGCAGACCAGTCAACATCCATTGTTTGTGTGTTGAGAATAATTTTCTCTTCACTGCTATAAACGCCATCACCATTTTTGTCGTACTCTAAAAAGAGAAGATAAGAAGTCCCGTTTCCTTTGTAGTTAATAGCTATTTCTTTGAGGCTTGCGGATGCATCTAGTTCTGTACCTGAACCACTTAAAAGAGTATAGGTCGCGTTTTCATATTTGAATGCACTCAGTGTTGCGCTGTTGGAAGTACCGCCATAACTACTCTCAATCGCATAAGCTCGTTGATTTATCATTACACCAAGAGCGTTATCTGTAAGCGAAGCTACATCTCGTTTTGTGTCACTTCCTTGAAAATCTTTTGTACGAATAAATCCACTCCCGTCGTTTATATTACTCATAATGTTATAGGCATAACTTTTCCCATTTGAAAGAGCATAGGTTAAAACGCGGTCGTGGTCTTGCAGTTCTCCTGCTTTAGAGACGAGTGTGAGACGCATTTTTCTATTCATTTTAAATACACCATCAGGCACAGGCAATTTATACGCCAGCCAATAATCAAGGCTACTCTCTTGAGGTGTCCAAGATGTATCATACGTTGCATAACCATCTTGTGCTGTAACTGCTACAGGAACATTTTGCGTGTTTGTATTTGTTTCAAGATTTGCCCCCGAAACACTCCATTTTGTCACGCTTTGTACTCCATCTAGCACTTCAAGTGTATTTGAAACATTCGCACTCTGTCCCATTACGTCGACTACTTGCGTATTTACAACATAACTTCCTGTACTTGCGTAAGCATGGGCAAGGTTTATGGCATTAGAAGCTGTTGGTATCTCTTGTGTTGTTGTTGCCCCATCTCCCCAGCTGACAGTTGCAGTATATGGGCTGTTTCCATCGTTTATGACTATGCTCAGCAAAGCATTTTCACCCATCTGATACACAGTCGAAGAAAGATACGCAAGTGCTTTAAAATCATTTGGTTTTGCCACTACAAATTTATAAGAAAAAGCAGCTGTATTACCATTTGCGTATTTCAAGTCTCCGTTTGCATCTGCAAGTTTAAACGTAGCTTCATACGTTCCCTCAGCAAGAGAGCTCGGTACATCAATGCTTAAAGCATAACTTGTTTGAGCGTTTTGCGCCAACGAACCGTTAACGTTTTGAGTCACGCTTGTTTGAAGCCCCGTAGGTGCACTAACGGTGACGACATGCACACTTGCCAAGTCAAGGTTACCACTGTTTTTAAATGTCCAAGTTTTTGTAAAATTACTTCCTCTTTCTATGACACTATTGTCAAGCGGAGCAGACTCGCTCATAAACGCAATCTGTTTAAATAAAAGTTGTGCAATATTTAAGGACACTGTCGCAACATTGGAGTCTGTTTTGCCATCATTAGCCTTGAAAGTAAAACTATCGCTTCCGCTATAGCCTACATATGGAGTGTATGTTAAGTTAGGAGCGACTCCACTAAGTGTGCCATGAGACGGCTGCGACACGACTAGGTAACTCAAGTTATCGGCATCTGCATCCGTTGCAGCAAGAGTAAGTAATTTAGATTCACCCTCACTCAAGCCAACACTCTGAGATGAGGCTTGCGGTACGTTGTTTTCAGTAGCAATTCCATTTACAGTAATAGAGATAGTATCTCTGCTGATGATATTTTCATTATAAACATTACTATCACTTACTTCAAGTGTAAATATATAACTTCCAGGTGTTTTGAAAATATAGTTAAAATCCTGCTCACCACTAATAATTTCTCCTGCTCCATTTAGCCAAATCCAGACTATGTTCTCGTCACCTTTTGTGTACTTTACATTTGCGTTAGTTGCGTGAAAGCTGTAAGTTTCATTCAGGTTTATCGTGGCGTCTATACCAGCATTTGCTGTGGGTTGTTCTATGTTTGCTTCCATAGAAGAGTCAACAACAATTTTAACTGTTTTTATGGTTTGTTTTTTGCTTAAAGAAGCCGTTGCAGTTAGTTCTAACCATATAGTTTTTTGCTGTATGCCACTAGGAAGAGAAGGTAATGCGATGTTTGGGGTATGCGTTGTTGCATTTTGTATAATTACTTCATACCCATTTACATCTACCTGCTTCCAGTTAAAAAGCAAAGTGCCCTGAGAAGAGTCAACATGGCTTTGAAATGCCGTTATCAACAATGCATCATTGTCTTTTACTCTTGCTGTTGTATCAATGACAACATTTGGATAAGCACTCTGTTTTAAAATATCAAAAATATCTCCCTCAGATAGATAAATAACTTGTGAAGCTTCTACTGTATTTACTACACTCTCGACGGTATAATTGAATGTCGCTTTTGCCGTAAAATAGTTGTTGTTAAAACTTACATTTGTATTGAGTGGAATATTGATACAACTTTCATTCAAAGAACTTCTTTGCCCCATTGAGGGTATTGAGACTTGTTTACCCCCAAGAGTAGAAGCCCCATCAAAAATATCTACTTTTAAAGAGATATTTTGCAGATAAAAATAAGAACTATTACTTGCTGTATAACAGATGGAAAATGCATTATCTTCTACATTATATTTTCCTTTTGTAATGCGAGGACTTAGAGCAATATTTTGACCGACATCATAGTTATACTTTAGTCCGTATTTGTTAAAGTAGTCAACTGTTTTGCTGCGAACTGAACCTATAAAGTTACCTTTTAGTGTTGTGAATAATGTTGAATCAAAGCTATAATCACCAACTTTTGATTTTAACTTTTCAATGAGAGCTTCTTCACTACTAACACCATACCGTTGGTACAAAAAGTTTAAATCTTCACCAGCTAAAAAATACTCTGTAAGATAAGTATCTAAAACAGTTAACGTGTTTAACGCTTTTGAAGATGCGTAAAGCTCCCAAGATGAATGGGCATCATTTACTATATTGAGGGCGTCAGCTCCCAATGCAGTAGCACAACCTAACTTACTTGACATATCAGGCTTTGCAAACATTTCTGCACATGAGTATACATTTTGTACCGCACTAAATAAAGGTTGTTTTATTTCATCAGGAACATTTGGAAACTGCTCGTCAATAATATTTTGTCCATGCTCTAAAAGCTGCCCCGATGCATAGTCTTTAGTTCTATCAACTAAATGAAGTGCTACAGAAAAATCTTTTGGGTCTTTTGCTGCTAATGCAAGGGATTCAGTCATAATTGTTGCAGCATCTGCGATAGCTTTTCTGCGTAACTCTAATGAATCAAAATCACCATCTATCCTTGCTTTGGCATTCATTTGCATAAGGGAAAGTTCAATTTTCGTTACATACGCATAGTGATAAAGAGCAACTCTTTTGGTTGATGATGTTTGCAAGAGGGTTTGATTTATCATTGGATTATTATTATATATATTTACATTACCTACATAATAATCATAAAGATTTTCACTAACTGCTTTTAAGTTTTCTAACATAAGCGAATAGTTTGCGTGCTCCAATGCATCGTTTGAATTTACAGCAAATGGAGTTTTTGCAATACTTTCAAAGTTTGCCAAAAAATCTGCATCATCTGGACTAACAGTACTGACATCAATACCAGAACTTGTAAACAATTTAAATGTTTCTTTAGATATGTTGATGCCATTATCTGGATTTTTATCATCGTCTAGTGCTTGTAAAAGCATCATAACCTCAATAGCACTATCAAGTTCCAGAACCGAAACTAAATCTTTAGCATTCACTTCTCCTAAAGACACATCTCCAACTAAAAACTCAACTGTGTCTCCAGTTTTATACTGATATTCACCTTTAATATTTGTATACCCTTCAAGTCCAGAAGAAGTTTTATATTTTACACCTTCTACAGCACTGTCTAAAAAAACACCTGTATTGTACTGTGTACCTCTAACTGCATCAGAACTTCCCCCTCCGCCGCTACAGCCAATCATGACAAACGGCACAATCATAAAGAGTAGTGCTTTAACTAGTAACTCTCTCCCTCTAAATAATTTTTTGATAACAGTTTTCATTTAAAAACCTTTTTTGTTAAATTTTGTATTATTTTAACGGATTGCAATTGTATATAAATTGATACAGTAGAGGCTTGTGTTGTAGATTTTTTATTTGTTTCAAAATTACACATTTTGTGATTGGGGAGGAACGGGATTGCCGCGCTTCGCTCGCAATGACGAGAGGTTTGCTCGCGATGACAGAAGATTTGCTCGCGATGACACAAACGCCGTCATTGCGAGGAGGAACGACGAAGCAATCTAAATCCCCTTATATTTTCTCCATCCAAGCATCTTTTAGCTTTTGTAAAAATGCCGATACTTCCTTGTCTGTGCTCTTATATGCATCTATCTCTTCTTTTGTCTTTAGTATTGCGTTGTAGCAAATATGTACTATTTCTTGGTACTCTTTTGTCATGAGTCCACAACTTTTTGTTGCAAAATCTTTGTACGTTTTCTCTTTAAACCAGACTTTTCCATCACTAAGTTTAAGTGCAGGAATGTCATTTTGTATGTATATGGTTGTCGTTATGACATCGTAAATTGGAGCAAGTCTTGTATCTTCAAAATCATTTTCATACAAAACACCGTAGTTTTTCAAATGCCCATCGCCATTTCTCAGCAAATGGTTCATAATAAGTGCCCCAAAGAAGACACGAAGTGCCTCTTTTCTTTTTTGAGGCACAACTACATCTTTTATGATTCGCACTATCTCTTCATAACTTCCGTTGTATTTTTCATCCGTACCTCTTGCACTCAAAACACACATATCTTCAAAACCAAGGTAACTTTCATCTTCGTTGATGTCAAAGCGTTTCATAATAAACATAGACAAATCATCACTGAGATAAAACTCTGGCGTTGGAAGGTTGGCATTTTGGATGGCCCGCATACAGAAGTATTCATTGAGTGCAAGCTGCGGGTAGGAAGCTTCCCAAGATTTCACTATGAAGTGCTCAAACTTCATGGTAGTTCTGTTTTGAGCCGTGAGCAAGAGCTTCGGCTGAACCCCTGAAACACCGGAACGAATGGCAAATTTTTGCATCAGTTCTTCAAAAAGTCTCTCTTTAGGACTATGTAAAATAGCATCAAGTTTGAGATTTTCTTTTGTCTCAATGATTTCATTAAACTTTACGCGTCCCAATACATAGGGACCTATAAGTTTTAAAAAGTTCAAATCATCCATCTTGTAAATTTTTGCAAAGTGATTTTTGATAGCTTCTCTTAAAGCACCTTCTGGCATATTCATCTCAAAGATAGGATGAAGTTTTTTAGAGTTCCAACTAGCCCTGCGTTTAGGCATGGTCAAAGAGACTACAGACTCTGCAGAATCTGTATAGTTGAAAACAAACTGCTCATCTTCATGTGTCAAATTACCTGAATATTGCTTGTTTACAAAGACTTTGAGACTATTTTCGTTCATTTTGCAACTCTTCTAATGTTCTTGGTCGCCCTTTTTCTCGAAGAGAAAACTCGTAGCCTAACAAGGCTAAAATTGTCTCAACTTTTTTAATACCAATCTCTTCAACAAAGCCATTTTCAATTTTACTTATGGTGCGTTTAGTGATTCCCGAGTAATTTTGCAAATCGTCTTGCGACCATTTTTTTGCTTTTCTAAGAAGTTTTATCTCTAAACCTAACTCTTGAAGTGTCATACTGTATCCTAAATGAGAAATATATTTCATACAATAGCATATTTTTAATTTAATAAGAAATATATTTCATAAATTATTTTTCCCTTATGATGCAAGAGCCCTGTCATTATGAGCGAAAAAGTTTTGTCATTGCGAGCGAAGCGCGGCAATCTATTTTTACGCAGTGGACTGCTTCATTGCATTCGCAGTGACGAGGAAGGACTTAGTAACCCCTCTGGCTATTATTTTTTAGGTAGAACAATTTTCATTACGCACTAAATTAAATTAGATTGCTTCGTCTTCGACTAGCAATGACCAAAATCCAAACTACTGTTCTGCTCTCACACAACGAACATAAAGCTCACTAGCCTTATCATCAGTGCTATCTACCCCGCTTATAAAATCTACACTCTATGCTTTTAAAGTGCATTATACACTGCACATTCATTCATGTGTGAAATATATACTTATTTTTCCCACTCTCTTTTGCCAAATACATCGCCTGATCTGCATGACGGAGTAAAATATCGGAAGCTACATTATCTTGCGGATAGAGGGCAACTCCGATACTTGCGGTTACATTAACACCTTTGTTATTTGGGAGAATGTATGTTTCATTAATACTGACCAGCATTTTACTAATAATCTTCTCACACTCCTCAATACTATTAATATTTAAAAGCAATATTGCAAATTCATCTCCACCTATTCTAGCTACCGTATCACTCTCTCTAACATGATTTTGCATACGTCTCGCAATCTCAATAAGCAACTTATCCCCTGCACTATGCCCAAAACAGTCATTGACAGGTTTAAATGCATCTAAATCCAAATAGCAAACTGCAATGATAGTTTTTAAACGTTTTGAAAACATCATTGCTTGATTGATCCTCTCAGCAAACAACAATCGATTCGGTAATCCCGTCAAAGAGTCATAAAAAGCCATTCGCTCCAAGGTAGATTCATAATCTTTCCCCGTTGTTATATCCGTCAATAATCCCACGTAACTGGAAATATTCGAATTCGAGTCACTAATAGCAGATATCGTAAGCCTTTCGACAAAAATTTCCCCATTTTTTCGTCTGTTCCATATCTCCCCAATCCAATATTTGTTTTGAATTAATTCATTCCACATATTTTTATAAAATGATTTGTCATGTTTGTCTGATTTTAAAAATCCCGCATTTTGACCTACAATTTCATCTTTTGAATACCCAGTAATAAGTGTGTATGCCTCATTCACATCAACAATTATCCCTTTTGTGTTAGTAATAACAATTCCCTCTTTTGCACTGGTAAAGACGCTTGCCAGAAGTTTTAGTTTTTCTTCATTCTTTTTCCGTTCTGTACTATCTTTTACGACGCTTAAACAAAACTCTCCATCCATATAGGGGTATGTGATAATTTCAACATCAAAAATCGAACCATCTTGACGTTTATGTTTCGTTTCAAACTGTACTACTTTATTCGTTAGTGTAGTTTGTTTAGTGATATTTATTTCATCTGGCGTTACCAACGGATCAATATCAAAAATCATTTTACTAAGCAGTTCTGATTTGGAATACCCAAGCATGTCACAAGCAGCTTGATTAACATAGATAATTTTATATTTTTCGTTTATTAGATAAATTGCATCTGTGATAATATTTAATGCCAAATCGGCTAAAGAGAGTTGTCTTTCATTGTACTTTTGTTCAGAGATGTCTAGGTTAAAACATGTCAGACCAATAACATCTTTTTTGTTATCCTCATAAATAGGTGAATAATAGGTTCGCCAAAACTTCCTAGACAAAGCTTCATTTCCATATTCTGTTTCATTTATAAAATATTCTCCCCTAATGGCTCTATCAAAAAAATCTTTCGCTTTTTGTCGATCATCCTCTCTCGCGATGATTTCAATCATATTCATACCAAGTTCAATCTCTTTGCCCCAGATAAATTGCATAACATTTTTATGCTCATAGTTAAAAGCCAAATAATTATACTCTGTATCGAGAGCAAAAACGATAATATTAGGAGAACTCTCTAAAATGGCTTTTAGTAAATCTGTATTGGTTTTATAATTGATAGAGTGAATTTCGTCTAAATTAATTTTAGAAATACATTTATCTTTTTGCATATTATACTCCTCCAGAATGTTTTTCATTAATATATTATAAGTATATTTTATTTAAAGCAAAGAATGAAAAAAGTTGCAACAATGTAACTAAAATGTGCCACCTTAGTAATAAAAACTTTCTACTCTTTCGCAATTTAAAAAAGGATGAAAGATGAAAAGATGGTTAAGTTTGGCTGCGCTGGCAGTCCTTGCTACGGGTATAGTTGGGTGTAATGACAGTGACGATAGTAGTGATACAAATGCGACTACAGCAGTAGCAGTAGCTGCAACGGCAGTAGAATTTATTGGTATGGATGCACCATCAAATATTGCTGATATGAGCAGATCATTTTCAACTGCAAAAGCTCGTGTTTACACAAGTGCTACAGAGTTTACTGATTATCCACTTGAGTACGTAAAACTTTTTGGTGTTAAAGATAAAGTAGGAACTAACGCACATGCTGCTGGGCAACTTTATAACCATAACATGGAACCACTTATGGACAAAGACGGAGCGCCTGTTATAGCTGAAACTCCGGACTCTAACTCTCTCTTAAGTGTTGATGGAAAACTTTTTATGGTTTCACACTTAGAGTATGACTGGATTCTTGCTGATGGTTCAAAACCAAGTTCAAGAATGCCTATGAATATGCTTCTCACAAACATAACACAAGATGCAAGCGGTAAACTTAAAGCAGTTGACCAAAAACCAATAGACCACTCAAGCGTAGAGGGCGGATGGATTTTTTGTTTTGGTTCACAAACACCTTGGAATACACACTTAGGTGGAGAAGAGGATTATGACCTTTACTATACAGAGGCAAGTGGTACAAAATTAGCAACTGCTACTAAAGGTCTTACTGCTATGACTGAGCTTTACTGGGAGAACACAAAAACTGCAAATCCATACCACTACGGATACAACCAAGAGGTTGAAGTTAAAGCTGATGGCTCATACGTTCTTAACAAGCGTTATGCAATGGGTAAAGGTACTTGGGAGATGGCTAAAGTATTTGGCGATGGCAAAACTGCGCTCTACGGTGATGACGGCACCAATGTATTGTCACTTATGTTCGTAGGCGACACGACAAATGACCTCTCAGCAGGGACACTGTATGCGCAAAAGTTCACACAAACGAATGCTGATGGAAGTGCTACGGCTGCAGGAACTTTGAGCTGGATTAAGCTTGGTCACGCAACTGAGAGCGAAGTAAAAACTTTAGCAGATACTCTTACGTTTGCGGATATTTTTGACTACTTGACACCTACACAAGTTACAGACGGTGCTGATACAACTAGTTATACTGCTATTAAAGCTGGACACACAGGTGTAGAATACTTAAAACTTAAAGCTGGTATGGAAAAAGCTGCTGCGTTTCTTGAACCACGCCGTTATGCTTCTATGCTAGGGGCTACAACTGAGTGGAACAAAATGGAAGGTATCGCAATTGATGAGAAAAACAAAAAAGCTTATATGGCTATCAGTTACCAAGACAAGGGAATGCTCCTAGATGCTTCATTTGCAAAAGATGACATTAGAGTAGCAAAAAACAACTGTGGTGCAACGTATGAGATTACTCTTGCGAGTGACCAAAACGATACAGATGGAAATGCCATCAACTCTGAGTATGTCGGTGTGAGTATTATGGCTCCAACAGGCCTTATCGGTGAAGAGATTGCTACAGATGCAGTTGGAAATACTTGTAATCCAAACAAAATAGCTAACACAGACAACATTGCTTTCTCTGAAAAAATGAGAACTTTATTTGTTGGTGAAGACAGTGGAACACACACAAACAACTTCGTGTGGGCTTACAATGTTGATTCACATAAACTCTCAAGAATCGCTTCTGTAGTAGCTGGTGGAGAATCTACAGGTCTTCAAGTAGTTGACAATGAAAATGGCCATGCGTACATCATGAGCAATTCACAACACCATGCAGACTTTACAAGCACAACTCCAGCGGATTTAAAAGCTGTTCTCGGCGCACAAATCGACAAATACAATGCAAACTTCGGTTACATCGGCGGAATGCCAGGTCTTAAATAGTTTCAAAGAGGCTTTTGCCTCTTTGAAATTACTCGTTTTTCTTGCAAAACTTTAGAGATACGACTTCAGTCGTATTTGGTTCAGGCAAGACTCAAATCAAATAAATTCACAATCCACTTATAAAAATTAAAATCGGGCAAACTCCATGAAAAAATACTCCTTCACTCTCTTTATTTTACTTTTTGTAAGCGGATTAACCTTTGTGAGTTGCGGTTCTAGCGATGATACAGCGCTGCAAACGCCTGATGCAGAACAAAACGCAACCCTTGCACCAGCACCTATGATAAGCGAACTTCGCAGCCGCACTCTTTTTACTAATCCTTATGCAAACATCCCCGCGCAGTGTTACATTGAAACCTCTTTTGGCACACAAAATGCCTGTCTCTTCTGCCACTCAAACGCAGCGGCCAAACAAAAATTAGGGAGCACTTTAGCGCAAGCTGGTTTTGATGAGTACATAGGCAATCTCCAACTCGAGTACGCTTTTGGCGCAGCTGATAGATTTAGCGTCTCGCCAAATATCAACCCTTGGGAAAATACCATCACTCCGCATAAACTTGATGAAGCCTTTGCAAAACTGGGCATAGATGCAAACGCATGGGACATGAAAAGCTACATCCAAACAGATAACTGGCAATCAGCATACAACAAAAGACAAGGCGATGCTAAAGTGACGAACAGTGCCCTAAAAGATGATGCGTTTCGCCTCTTTCCTGCACTCAATCCAAGTGCTCTGCCTGCCCAAGATGACGGATTTGTACGAACAACAAATGATGATGATGAATCAATATTTAGCGACCAAAGGGGCCATAACACTGGCTGGAGAGCAGTTAATTTTATGCCATACGGAATTTTTACGCCACATACGGGAAGTGTCAGTGGTATCTATATTCGCCTTGATGGGAAATTTATGCAAGAGAATAATGGCACTTTTAGTCTTGATATTTACAAACAAAACCTTGAACTTTTGGAACAAGCCATTCAAGACAGAATTGAAAATGGCATGACACATTATGTGGGCAAAGCCAGTGATGAGCCGCTCCACAGAGGACTTTTTCCACTCAAGACAGAGTTTGCACATCCGCTTCACTATGTAGATATCGAAGCGGACGGAGTAAACTCAAAATTTCCAGGAACACGCTCTTCTCGTGTAAAAGAGGTTCGTTATATGTACAAATGGTTTATGCATTACACAAATGAGCCTGTAACAAAAGAAGAAAACGCGCCGCTTTACTACAACGACAAAGAAACATGGATAGATAACGGTGCGGGATGGTGGATGAGCGGCTTTATAGAAGATGAAAATGGCTCCCTTCGAGGACAAACTCCAGAGGAACTTATGCAATGTGTTGGCTGTCACAGCTCAAAATACGGTTTTGAACCAGCACAGTTTACCTCAGGAACAGGCAATACCATCGACACGGTTTGGTCATTTTCACGCAAATTTGCAGGTGATTTGGGTTGGAGGGAAATGGATTATTTAGGGTATAAAAAGAGTGCAAACGCAGCTCATGATGAAACGGCAGGAGGCGCGCACAGAGGCGACCCTATCAACCGAGATGCAAACATCGGGGAGTATCGAAAATTTTTGAGCCATGTTGTGGGGGCTTCCCTCTATGGAGATATGCCAAGCTCTATGGAAGTGTATCTTAAAAACAGCATCACTCAAGCAAACGGATACAGTGCTGATTTTCCCGCTCTAGCCTTTGAAAATGTCACACAACTCAAAGAGATTCAAGAAACAAGACTCACTCTCATTCGGGAATTTACCGCTAAAAAAGAGTACCTCACCCAAGAAGGCTACATCCAAGCGCCGCTTCTTTATCCGACACTTGAAGAGTCACTAAAAACTGCGCAAGGCTATAGAAAAGTAGTCAAAACGCAGCGTTTTACAAAAGGTAAAGATTACTTCGGCAAAACCATCTTTACTTACAAATATTACAGAGATGCCAACGAGAGTTTTACACATATAGACGGCACTGCCTATGAATTTGGCGAGACGATCACAGACAGACCTTACCACACAGAGGAGACAATTCTTTTGGGAGTAGGCAAAGTACCTACTCTTATAGATGAAAACGGCGATAACTACGACCCAGAATATCTGCCAATCTTCTCATATCCACAGCAATATGAGACGAAGTAAGAAAGATGAACTTAAAGCCCATTTCCCCACATATGCATCTTTTTGGCAATGATCAAGTCATAGTCTGGGAGGATATCTATGGCGTTTGGGGTACGGTATTCGTAGTGTTCTAGCAACTCTTTAAGGGCTTGGATATCTATCGTTCCTTTTTTTTCCATGATGATAAGTTCTGCCGTGTTTGCCAAAGTCGTATAGGCTGTTTTGAGCATGATTTCTTGTTTTTTGTGTTGGGCAAAAATATCTTTAAAGATGACAATATCGTTGTCACGAGGCAAAGCACGAAATGGATGCGAGAAATTTTTTATATGTTGAATCTTTGCATCAGGATAGATACTTTGCAACTCATGCTTCTCTTTTTCATTATAAAAAGCGATACGCATTTCACCCTCTTTTTGTTGCATGAGCAGATAAAGTGCCTCTGTTGTTGTATCAACTTCAGTCGTTACTTGGATATAGTGATTGCCAGGAAGCGGGTTAAAAAGTTCCAAAAACTGCTTCAAATGTGGCATATTTTCTTCTAATATGCCATATCATGGAGTTCGCGAAAGAGATAAGCTTCAACAACATCATCGATATCTCTTTGCGTATGCGCAACAAGCGGCATCATATTCATCTCCATAAAAGGCATAGGATTTTCCGCATCACTTGTAAATATAACTGCTTCTGAGAAGTTCTCAAAACCATCATACGTCTCACTGTGAAATATCTCCACAACTTGCCCCTCTTCTACAAGTACCTGCGCCCAAACTTTTGCATCGCAAACTTTTGTGAGTCTTGCTTCTTGAACTTCTTCACTGTCCATAGGTAAAAGCAGATACATTTAGTCCACCTTGCACATATCAAGCTTGAGTGCTTCGTTATCCATGATATCTATGTCGCGTTTGAGTACATTTGAAGCTATCGCTTTTGCATCTTCGAGTGAGTGCATTTTGTAAGTACCACACTGATAAACATTGAGCTCTGGGATATCTTGCTGCGTTTGTACATTAAGTACATCTTTCATGGAAGCTTCCCACGCCTCAACGACTCTTTGTTCCTCAGGATTTCCGATAACGCTCATGTAAAATCCCGTACGGCAGCCCATCGGTGAGAGGTCGATGATTTCTACATCTTTTGCATTAAGATGAACACGCATAAATCCAGCAAAAAGGTGCTCAAGCGTGTGGATACCTTCTTGCGAAAGTATCGCTTCATTTGGTCTGACAAAACGCAGGTCGAAAACAGTAATATCATCACCCGAAGGTGTCTTCATCCCCTTAGCACGGCGCACGGCAGGTGCCGGCATAATAGTATGGTCAACAGTAAAAGAGTCCAATAATGGCATAGTCACATCCTTAGTAAAAGTGAAGGCATTTTAGCGTTTTTTTGCTCAAAAATTCTGAGGTAATTTTGTTAATTTTTATCCATAAAGCAAGCACTCGCATAACCTACTACGCGGCTCATGTCACCGCTTACATCGGCTGATGTTCTATAGTCAAGTAGCTGCGTTTGCAACTCCATCTTGATGGCGGTTTGAAGCATTGCTTCTACGCCTGTTTTTCCACACGCCTCGCACCCTTTGTGGAGTGCTTTTAGGTCAAGATTTTCGATTGCGTTTAGGCAAATATTATCAAGTTGATTGGCCTCTTGTTGCGTATAAAAATGACTCAAGTCCGTACTAATAATCACACCACAATCTTTTTTCTCAAGTACAAACTCAATAATCTTCGACAAGAGAAATGGTGTAGCATCCGAATAAACAAGCTCTATAAGCCTCACGTCAGGAAGATAATATTTGATAAAAGGAAACTGTACTTCCGTGCTATGTTCCGCGTGAGCTTGCTCTATAAACGCAAGTTCAAATTCTTCTGCAATCTCCTTTGTCACTATTTCATCCGCCTCTATTGCGCCAAAAGGCGTCTCGTAACTCTCATATTTTCCAAGGCTCACTCCTTCAAACGCAACTCTATGCGAAGGTCCTAGAACTATTACGGTTTTTATTCCTGCGTTTTGTAACATTCTATAGGCGATATCCGCCGTATATCCAGAATAAACATAACCCGCATGCGGTACTATAATGGCTCTGGGCTTTATTTGCGGGAGCTTCTTTCTTTCATCATATAATGCGCTAAAATGAGTAAAATAGCGCTTTATCTCTGTACTGTTTGCAGGATAAAAGGTTCCTGCTACACTCATGTTGCGTTTCATAACCAAACTCCTTTTATATATTCGCCACAAAGTCTGCATGAGCTGCTATGTATATCCAAAGCAGGAATCTCAAAACTATTTCTGTCGATAAGCAAGGCATTACATTTTGGGCAATAAGTATTTGCATCTGTTGGCACATTTCCCAGATAAACATAAAGTATGCCGTGTTTGTGGGCAATCTCTCTTGCCTTTTCCAGAGTAGAGTATGGTGTTCTCGGTGTATCAAGCATCTTATAATCAGGATGAAACGCAGAGAAATGCCAAGGTATCTCAGCCCCAATATTTGTAGCAATAAACGCAGCCATTTGTTCTATCTCTTCGTCGCTATCATTGACACCGGGGATAAGAAGAGTTGTAATCTCAAGCCAAATACCACTTGCAGCAAATGCGACCAAAGATTTTAATACGCCATCAAGATCTGTTTTGAGGACTTTTTTGTAGTAATCATGTGAAAAACTTTTGAGGTCTATATTGACGGCATCAATCCAAAGTTTCATATCTTTGATTACTTCTGCAGACTCATAACCACTAGAGACAAAAACATTTTTAAGACCGTGTTCTTTTGCAAGAATTCCGATATCTTTAGCATACGGATACCAGATTGTTGGCTCATTATAGGTGTAGCTTATACTTTGCGTTTTGTGTTCTAATGCCAAATGCACGATATCTTCTGGCATGTAAACAACTGATATATCTATATCTGTCGTTTGCGAAATAGTATAGTTCTGACAAAACGGGCAGCGAAAATTACAGCCGACTGTTCCAAGTGAAAAAGATTTTGAGAAAAGCTGAAAATGATAAAGCGGCTTTTTTTCTATCGGGTCAATATGTACAGCACTCGGATGGGCATAAGTTCGATTAACAAGCTCTCCATTTTCATTAAAATTAACGCCGCAAATCCCACTTTTATCTTCTTTTAGCGTACAATAATGTTTACACAATAAACATACTATGGAGTGTTCATCTTTATAGCGGTAATATTTCATCAAATTTCTCCTCAATGGCATCCACTGTGTAACTGTATATCTTTGGATGTTCTTTATATATTAAAGGATTTGCGCCGACCTTGTAACTTAGGTGCTCTAAAAATTCCAGCGGCGTTTGAAGTTCTGCCCACACTTGTGGTAAAAAAGTTCCTTGATACACTCCGTGTTTTATAATAAGCCCATCAATATTTGGCCGAACTTTATCCAGTAAATCATCATAATTTTCATACTCTAAAATTTTCGGTTCACCCAATACAGAGACTTCAATTTTAAGATGAGGAAGTTCATTAGCTGAGAGTGGTGGAAACCTAGGGTCTCTAAACGCAGCAGAGTACGCATTGGCGATAATATCATCCAATAAACTTTGGTGAGCAATAATAGAGCCAATGCAGCCACGCAAACTTTGCTCGTAATGAAGCGTAACAAACGCAGCCCCATTTCTCGCTAAAGAGGGAAAGTCTTGCAAAAGTCTCGTCCCCTGAACTTTATATGAATTATCAAATTGACTGAGAATAACACTTTTTGCAATTTGTAGTAAAACTTTATCAAGCATAACAACTCCTCAAAAGCATCTGAACTATTATAATGCTAATTGTGTAAATGAAAAAAATTGATGAAAAAAAAGTGAAGAAAATTTCGATTTGGTGAGTGATTATGTCTGAGGAGCAAAAAGGCTAGACTTCAAGTCTGCCGTTTACTCATCTGGCACAAGATTTGCCGAAGCAAAGTTTTCGCTATACGCGAGCTTCTTCGCGACGGTTTAGATATGCCCAGTTCGCATCTACACGTTCTTGCCACTCTTTGATTAAGTATTTATACTCATCTTTAAAGAGGTGCTTAAAACGTCCTTGAGCTGCTAAATACTCTTCAACAGGCACAACATTTTTTGGTCTGTATGTGATATTTAGCTCATGTCCGTCAATAATTTCATAAAGTGGGAAAACCAATGAATCAGTTGCTAAATCTGTAATCATCATTGTATCTTTAGGATCAAATTTCCACTCTGTTGTACATGGAGAAACAGCATTAATAAATACCGGACCATCCACTGAAAAACCGTGTTGGATTTTCTTTACCATATCTTTCCATTTGTTTGGAGCAACTTGCGCTGCGTAAGGAATATGATGTGATGCCATGATTGAAACCATGTCTTTTTTATTTCTTTTTTCACCATAGCTTACACGGCCAGCTGGAGCTGTTGTTGCACTTGAACCGATTGGTGTTGAAGATGAACGTTGTCCACCTGTATTTGCATAAACTTCATTGTCAAGAACAACGTGCATAATATTATGCCCGCGTTCCATACAACCAGAAATCCACTGAAAACCAATATCGTAAGAAGCACCGTCACCTGCAAAAGATACAAATTTAGGGTTACGATCAGGCTGCTTTAGACGACCTTTATTTTTAAGTGCTTTATACATAGCTTCCGCACCTGCAACTGCGGTTGAGCCATTTTCAAAGCCGATATGAATCCAAGAAGCATCCCAAGAAGTATATGGGTAAACCGCAGTACACACTTCTAAACAACCAGTTGATGCAGAAAGCACCAAATCATCATTTGTTGCGTTTAGCACTTCACGAACAATGATGGAGTGTGCACAACCTGGACATAAAAGGTTTGCACCTTCAAAACGATCTGCTGATGTTGAAAACTCTTTTAAGTTTTTTATCTTTTTCATTTCACTCATAGTTTTCTCCTTATAAAAATGATAGTTTCGGTCCACGAACACCGATAAACTGTTGCAATGGAGTCAATATTTTGCCGGCATCAACATTTGCTTGAAGCTCAGTAAATAAATCAACCAAATGTTTTTTAGTTAAGTCACGACCACCTAAACCATAAACATAACCAGATAATAATGCTTTTGTATCTGTATTAAAAAGACATCCAGCAATTTCATTAAACAACATACCAGGAGCACCATTTGGAGATGAACGGTCAAGAACAGCTATAGCTTTTACATCTTTAAGCACTTCTTGAATCTGCATAAACGGGAACGGACGGATTACACGAAGTCCAACAACACCAGCTTTGATGCCTTTTGCTCTCATCTCAGTTGCTACTTCACGTGCAGTTTCCACTGATGTACCCATACAAACTACTGATACATCCGCATCATCCATATCGTATTTTTCAACGATATTGTATTTACGTCCCGAAAGTTTTTCAAAAGCGTCAAACGCAGCTTCAATTTTTGGAAATACTTTAGTCATTAGGTCATTATGCTGGCGTGCTTTGTGTTCAAAGTGCCAATCTTCTTCAGTTTGAACACCATGAGTTACTGGATGCTCAAAGTCTAACATATCGTTCATAGGTTTATATTCCCCTACAAAACCATACCCTTGATCATCTGTTAATGTTTTGACACCTTGTGCAGTATGAGATGTCATAAATCCATCTTGGTGAACCATACACGGAAGTCTTACTTCATGGTCTTCTGAAACTTTAAATGCGATGAAATTTAAGTCGTACGCATCTTGAGGACAATACGCATCAAGCTGAATCCAGCCGCTATCACGACCTAGGTACATATCTGAGTGGTCACCGTTTACATTGAGTGGTGCAGCAAGTGCACGATTTACAACATTAAGTACAATTGGTAAACGCATACCAGAAGCTTGGTAAAGTGTCTCAACCATAAGTGCAAAACCCTGAGAAGAAGTTGCAGTCGCAACACGTCCGCCCGCTGCAGCAGCACCGATACATCCACTCATCGCGGCATGTTCAGACTCAACCATAACAAACTCACCTTCTACATAACCATCAGCCAAAAATTTTGCATAACCCTCAACAATAGGAGTTGATGGAGTAATAGGATACGCCGCAACAACGTCAATCTGACACTGTCTTAAAGCCTGTGCAGCTGCAAAGTTACCATCCCATACTTCGATATCTCTTAATTCCATTTTATCAAATGCCATTATTTTGTCTCCTTGTCTTTTGCAGGCCATTGTGAAAGCTCTGCTTCTTCATCTGCTTGTTCAGGGAACATTAAAAGTGATTTAGGGTTTGTAGGACATACTTCAACACAAATACCACAGCCTTTACAGTGATCCATATCCACACCAATCATCTTTTTATCTCTAGCGATGATTGACATATCTGGACAGTAAATCCAACAAAACTGACAATCAATACAGAAGTCTTTATTAAAAACAGGTTTTGCTATTCTCCAATCTGCAACGCTTGCAACAAAAGAGTTGCTTTGTGAGTAATTACGGTCTTCCTGCAGTGTAGTCGCGATATCATTTGACACTCCATCAAATGAACGAAGCATTGCTCCGATTTCAAATTCGTCCCATCCTCTCTTTGCCATCATTCTCTCCTTATTTCACTTCATCATATGCGCGTTGAATTGCTATCATATTCGCATCAATGATTTTTTGTGGTAGTTTTCCAAGAATTCTCACCATACTCTCTTTGAAAAATTCTATATCATACATTTTTGAAACTTTCATAAAAGCTCCGAGCATAGGTGTATTTGGGATAGGTTTACCGATAGTTTCTTGAGCAATTTTGATACAGTCAACTGTATAAACTTTCTTGTCTGCGAGCTTTGGTTGAGATGCCACAAGCTCTTGTGTACTCATGTGTGTTGTGATAATATAAACAGTATTTTCTTTATGATTGATCGTAACATCAGAAGTATAAACCAATGCGGGGTCGATTACGAAAACAAAATCAGGTTCCATATATTTTTCATGGTTCATAATCATCTGATCGTTTACACGATTGTATGCCGTCATCGCAGCTCCACGCTTTGCAGAGCCGTAAAATGCGAATGCCTGTACATGCTTACCAGTTGTTGAAATAACATCCGCCAAACCTTTAGCACCAGTTACTGCACCTTGTCCAGCGCGGCTATGCCATCTTATTTCTAGCATTCATTCTCCTTTTTTTTAAGAAAATTTATAAGTTTTCTCTTATTTCTAATTTAGTGTATTTTAGGCAAGTTGCTCTTAAATATAGCTTGATGGATTTATCCTTAGTGTATATATAAGTTATTTGTGTGATATATGCCTCTTCTCTAAATACGCAACAGCCTCAAGAGCATCACTTAATACAACATTAGTAAACTTTTTTAGTGTTTTATAAGTATCATAACCACTCAATACTGCTATTGATTTTATCTGTGCATTACTCGCACAAAGTAAGTCAAGTTTTGTATCGCCTACCATCCAAATATCTTTTTCATCACTGTTAAAACTTTCTAAAGCCTTTAAAATAGGCTCTTCATGTGGTTTTGGATTTTCTACATCTTCTCGTCCGATAAGCACTTTAAAATATTGCATAAGACCAAAATGTTCTAGAAGTATTTGCGAATATTCACCTGTTTTTGTCGTCACAATTCCTAATTCTGCAAATCCACTTGCTTTAACAATAGCTTCTCTTGCGTTTGAAAGCAGTATCGTTTTTTGAGTAGAAATCAAACGATAATGTTCTTTGTATGTAGCAACAAAATCCCAAACATTTTCCTGCTCTATACCTAGTTCATAGAACATAATATCAAGCGGATATCCAATCAAAGATTTGACCATTTTCGTATCTCTTTGCGAGCATCCATGAGACTCAAATGTGTGATGAAAACTCTCTAAAATTGCCTCCGTTGAGTCTATTAATGTTCCATCCAAATCAAAAAGTATAATCACTCTATCTCCTCTTTTTCCCAATCAATATAATTGTGCCAAATCCCACTTGGAGTTGACTCTATGTTTTGTATCTTTGTATCCACTGCTGTGATTGCGTTTGGTATAAACAAAAACAGATACGGGTTATCATCTACAATAATCTGAAACATTTCTCTAAAAAGTGCATCAAGCTGCGTTTTGTCTATGATTTCTTGCGAATCTTCTATCATTTTGTCCATACGAGGATTGTTATATCCGACAAGGTTAAATCCACCTTTTTTATCACTTTGCGTATGCCAGAACATATATGGATCAGGCATGGGTGAGAGTCCCCAGCCAAGCAGAACGGTATCAAAATCATTTGGAAATACAACTGTGTTTAAAAATGCCTGCCATTCCATCACACGTAAAGTGACGATGACTCCAGCGTCTTTGAGCTGATGTTGCAATATTTCAGCCGCATAAGGTCGGATAGAGTTTGCATTGGAGGTCGCTATCTCAAAAATAAATGGATTAACTTCATCATAACCCGCTTCTTTTAAGAGTTCTTTGGCTTTTTTGATATCGCGTTTTGGGGCTTTAACATCTGCATTAAAAGCTTTTGTCGAAGGTAAAAATGGACCCGTGCAGACCTTTGCATGATCAAAAAAAAGTATCTTGACTAGTTGTTCTCTATCAATTGCCAACGAGAGTGCTTCTCTCACTTTTGGGTTTTGAAACTTTTCTCGTCTGAGGTTAAACCCGAGATAAGTGTAGGAACGGCTTATCTCTTCATAAACACTAAAACTCTTAAAAAAATCTTTGCTGATTTGTCTCTCATACTCCATTGGTTCGATAGAACCGATATCAAGTGCAGCAGATTTGAGCATCAAAAATCGGGTCATTGGATCAGCTATAACGTGAAATGCTATGCGTTTTATTTTTGGTTCACCCTCAAAATAGGCTTTATTTGCCTCCAGAATGATATTTTTTGAGTGTTCAAGTTGATAGAGTTTGTATGGACCAGTTCCTATTGGTTTTGTGTTAAACGCAGAGTTCATAATATTGGCGTCATTTTTCAAAATATGCTCTGGTAAAATACCCATCATCCATGTCTCTAAAGCCTTAAAATAGGGTTTTGTATATTTGACTTCAAGTGTCAAATCATCAATTGCTTTTACACTCTGCACAAAACGAAAGTTTGCACTATAAGGAGAGACAATTTTGGATGAAATAAGTGTTTCATACGTAAATACCACATCTTTGGATGTAAGAGCTTGACCATCATGCCAAGTGACATTGGGACGGAGTTTGAAAAGAAGTGTAGTGTTGTCTTTAAAAAAGAAATCCTGCGCCAAATCACCTACAATCGTTGAAGCATCTTTGTCATACTTCACTAAACCGTTAAATAAAAATCCTGCGATTTCAGAAGAGCTTGAATCTGTAGCAAGGATTGGATTAAGACGTGAAGGATTGGATGCAGTTGCCAGATGCAGCGTCGCTGCAAAAAGGCTACAAGAGAGAAAAAGAAGGAAAAGAGTGCGCATTTATCTCTTGATATCTCTGCCGTTGATCATGACTTCACCATCATGCATAATCATTTCAAAAACAAGGTTGTTTGCTTCTTCTTTTGCATACTGCAACACAAGCGCAGCTATAGGTGTTGTCTCATTTATTTTATTAAAAATCTCTTTAGAAATTTTTAATTTGATATCCGTATCAAGGTTTTGCGCCAAAAGTGCTGGAGTGTAAAGAAGTTTATTGGCCAAAGCCGGATCTTCCTTAAATGTAATCTCTGAAGAGATTGAGATACCTTTGAGATCTTGCGTTTTGTCTAATACCAATTTTTTAAACGAAAAATCATCGATATTGAGTGTCACTCCGCGCGAGAGGAGTTTGATAAAACTCTCTTTCATTTTCAACTCCAGTATCTCTGATTGGCTATTTTTAGCTTCACCCAAAATATCTTGTAGTTCTTCCAAAGCATCTTTATCAAGGTCAACTATCGAAATGTCGTAGTTGAATCCTTCCATAGAAGCCTTAAGTGCATTTGCATCTACTTGCATCTGCTCAAATGAGCTCTTTGCATATATCTGCGCAAAAGCATCTTGAGTATCTGCGGACATACTAACTTGAACATTTTTTGCATTCATAGAAACATTATCATCTCCACTCATACTCAAATCAAAACTACCCAGTGTCACTGCGTTTGCATATTTACTTTTAGACGCAAACTCTGATTCTGTATGTAAATCCAAAAGATTGAACTTCATCTCAAAAGTATCTTTTATAGCTTCGATAGAGATAGTTTGCAATTGTGAACTTAAAATATTTGGTGCGATAAGATTTCCGCTTCCTTGATAGCTCATTCCAACAAGAGAAAACTTAAGATTTGTACCATCATTATCCACGTATGATTCGTTGATATCTTTGAGATAACCACTAAAACCTTCGCTTATCATGTCGTATTGTAAATTGTATAAAATTCCTTTTTTTGATAAAAAAGTGTTCACAAAATTATAAAAATTTTTATCGCTCTCTTGAAGTGTATCCATTGTATTTGAAGAGAGTTTTATAGGATATATATCTACTACGATATTGTTCATAAATGGCACATTGCTATAAGAAACATCAACGCCAAGCAAAACGCCATCAATTGCATCCTGTATATAAGAAGGGATTTCACCATGAGAAGATTGATTGAGATAAGCGAAAAACTTCTCACTCTCTTGAAGTAAAAACTCATAATGTATTTTAGTGTGAAGATACGAACTTTCTACTATAGTGTCCTTAACATCTATCCCATTGTCGTGAAGGAGTTCTATTTTTTCATCCAAAACACTCGAAACAAGCTTATTTCCGACGATTGGAAGTGCTGCAGCAAGCAGAACAAGAACGAAGAGAAGAACGAGAATTTTTTTCATATAAAGACCTTTTTTATTTATAAACGGGATTATATATCAATAAGATTTAAGGTTGGATTATTTTGTTTTTGAAGTTATAAAATAGAAGAGTTTGCCAAGCCCCAAAAGAGGAGTGGCAAGAAAGAAAATGATTAACGTTTAGAGAATTGGCGAGAACGACGAGCTTTGCGCTTACCTGGCTTCTTACGTTCAACTGTACGTGAATCACGAGTCATCATACCTTCTGGCTTAAGTATAGCTTTTAACTCTGGGTTAAATTTTACTAAAGCACGAGAAATACCATGACGAAGTGCATCAGCTTGACCACCGAAACCACCACCTAAAGTAGTAGCTACGATATCAACTGAAGTATCTTGTTTAGTTAATACAAGTGGTTGTTTAACACGAAGCTTTTTAGCTTCAAGACCACCCAACCATGCGTCTAGTGAAAGACCGTTGATTGACATTGTACCTGTTCCTGGAGTTAACCATACTTTTGCTATTGACGCTTTACGACGACCTGTTGCATATATTTTTGCCATAAATCAATCCTTACTTAGCAAGTTGTGCAGTGTGAGGATGCTCAGCACCTGCATAAATTTTTAATTTTTTAATCATTTTAGCGCCAAGCTTAGTTTTAGGAAGCATACCACGAGTAGCTAATCTAAATAGTTTCTCTGGATTTTTCGCTAAAAGTTCAGTCATTTTAACACTTTTTGTACTACCAAAGTATCCTGAATATGAGAAATACTCTTTGTTAGCAATTTTACCAAGACCGTTAAGTTTTGCTTTAGAAGCGTTAACGATTACAACGTAATCACCACAGTCAATGTTTGGAGTATAACAAGTTTTGTTCTTACCACGAAGTAAAGTAGCTACTTCTGTAATGATACGACCAAATGTTTTTCCCTCAGCATCAATCAAAACCCATTTTTGATCGATTTGTTCAGAAGTTGCAATTTTAGTAAATTTCATTCTTGAACCCTTCAAGTAAATTTTTTATCAAAACATTTTTATAATGCTTATTTGAGTGGCGAAAGTATAGCCATATAAACTTTAATATAGCTTAATTTTTGGTTTATTTAAGGTTTGATTCAAAGCAGTTTGAAAGACTACTGTTGCAGCATTTGCAACAGCTCTTTTTTATCTTGTGCGCCCATCATAGATAGTGCATTTTGTTTATCATTTGAAACGAGAGCAAGATCTGCACCTGAGAAATACCGCTATCTCCTGTCGCTGGGCATACAGTGCAAGCATAAGTGCCGTTTTCCCATCAATATCCTGCGCGTTTATATCCGCCCCCCTTGCTACAAGCATACTCACAGCAGGATTATTTCCCACCCATACGCTGTACATCAAGATACTTTTTTTATTCTCAGCCGCTAGATTGGCATCTTTTGGAGTTATGATGATTTGTTGCATATGTAAAAGATTGTTCTCTTTGAGTGCAACTATCGCCTCAGTAAAAGTAGCACTAAGAGCAAAACTGTATGCCCATAAAAATAAAAATAAAATTTTCATAAAGAGAACCTTTTGTCATTAAGTATAACAGAAACATTCTATGCTAACTCTTCTTAAAGGATAATAATTATCTTCTAGTAGTTTAAGGAGATTAAACTTTGAGAATTTTAATCTCATCTTTGAGCAAATAACAAAGATATCCCTCCACCTCATCACCTGTGATTTCTTTGACTGCGTTTATATAATAACGAACCTGTTTACTATGCTCTTTAGCGTAATTCATGGAACTTTTATAATCAACTATTTTCCATTTTGTCCGACTCTCAAACAAAGAAGTCTGTGACTGCGTTTCATCTTTTATAAGTAGATCGATATAACGAAGATTATTTTTATATTTGATGGCTTTTTCGCGGTAAAATTTTTCTGATAATAGTTCCACAAATATTTTATCTTGAAGCAGATTTTTCACTCTTTGAATGATATCTTGGATCTCATCTTCACTCAGTATATAGCCATATTTATTGATAAGAGCATCTTTTGCATCTTCTATGTGTTCATTAGAAAACGTAGGCAACATCTCAAGCATATAATGTAACGCAAGCCCAAAATTGATAGCGGCGAGGTCTTCTTCTTGTTCACTTGCTTGCTCAAGTATATCGCTTTGCGTACCATAATAGAGTGCTTTGTATTGAAGCTTTTCAAAAGTATCTTGCGTTTGAATATCTTGTTTTTTACACACAAGTGTCCCATGTGAAGAGAGTTCTAAATCCAAAATATCAAACATCGAATCTTTAAGTTTTATAACAATAAAAAGGTTCTCTTTTGCCCTTGTAAACGCGACATAAAGCGCATTAAAGGAATCTTCTGTTTCTAGTATTTTTTCTTTGAAAATCGCATTTGCATACTCTGTATCCAAAGATTCACGTCCGCTCATGCGCAGATAAACATTTTGCAGGTGGATACCTTCATACTCATAGATGATGGCATCTCTTGAGGGCGGCGCTTTTTTAAGTCTATCCATCACAATGACATGTTCATATTCCAAACCTTTGGATTTATGGATAGTGAGTACACGTACACCACGCACATCCGAAGCAGCAGCACTTGCATCAATGCGTTCATATTCAAACAAAAGTGCTTCGATAGAACTGTAGTTACGTAGCAAATCCAAAAAACGTATTAGGTGAAAATCTCCATCAAAAAGTGCATATTTTTCGATCACATTTTTTACGATATCCAGAAGTTTGACCTTGTTGAAATCAACTCTACTTATGGATTCTGGTTCTTTTTCTATAAGAGAAAAGAAGTTATATTTGTAAATATCTTCGCCAAAATAAAGATACTTCAAATACTCTAAAACAGCCTTGACACTCTTTTGGTTGATGAGTTTGGTAGTCGTCTCCGTCACCACTTCAATATGCTCGTCTTGAAGCATCTGTTTCATAACTTCACCATCTCCGTTGGTTGCGCACAAAATCGCTATTTCATTTACATCTGCGCCCAAAGTTATGAGTTTTTTCACCTGTTCAAGCACTTCTTGCTGGGGAGTTTCGCACTCAAGAACTTCAACATAACCGCCATTTGCTCCTGCTTTTACGTTTTGCGCTGCATAGTTTTTTATTTTCTGTGCAAAGACTGCGTTTACAAATTCCACCACCTCTTTTTGCGAGCGGTAATTTGTTAAAAGTGCTTCAAGTTTTGTTTCATGCATCTCTTGAACCTGTCCAAAAAGTGCGCTTACTCCGCCACGAAATCTGTAAATAGACTGCTTCACATCCCCTACAAAAAAGAAGCTGCCATTTTCAAAAACGCCACCACCTGAGAGAATTTCATCGATAAGCGGTTTGAGAATTGCATACTGTAAAATACTCGTATCCTGAAATTCATCGAGTAATATGTGCTCAATCTGCGCATCAAGTCTGAAGTACAAAAATTCACTCTCAACTCTCTCTTGAAGTAAATAATAGACCAAAACACTGACATCGCTAAAACTTAGCTCACTATCGTCCGTATAAAGTGCTTTTTTGGCTTTTACGTAAATATCTCCAAGTTCACTGAGCGCATGAAAAAAATTCTGCTCTTTAGCTCTGTTATACCCAAACACTGCTGCGTTTATCTCCAAAAGATATTTGTCCATCTCTGGTCTAAAACACTTAGAAAAGGTTCTGTATTCAAGCGTTTCTCTCCCAATCCAGCTCTTTAAACGCAACTCTTCAAAATTTTCTGCATCTACTGCGTTTAACGCCGTTGAAGAAGCGCTCTCGCATAAGCGTACTAGTTTTTGAAGCTCTGCAAAACTCTCCATTGCTAGTTTTTCATATTTGTATGGTTTTTCTTTTGTAAACCTTAGGTGAGAGAGTTCTTTTTGTTTAATGTAAAACTCATCCAAAAGGGTAAAAATACTCTCAAGTCTTTTTTTAGATTCTAAAGAAAGCTCAATAAGTGTCTCTTTTTTCCCTGCAACGCTCACCTCTTTTAGAAAACGCGAGAGTAGTTTGAGTTCATGTTGAGAGTTCATGGTCGTAAAATCAGGCATTAAAGAAGCATAGAGTGAGAACTTACGCAAAATCTGCGTAAAAAATTTGTCTATGGTCATAATCTTCGTGTTAGAGTTTAAAAACTCATCCAGAATTCTTTTACGGTTGAGAAGCAACTCTTCTTGGCTTAGTCCCGTTACATTTGCAATCTCAGCAAGTTCCCCACGACTCTCCAACTTTTCAAGCGTTAAAACAACCCGCTCCTGCATCTCATGAGCCGCTTTGTTTGTAAAGGTAAGTGCCAAGATTTTACTAGCATCAGCGCCCTTAAAAAGCAGGCTCAAATAACGCACAACAAGCATAAAAGTTTTTCCGCTGCCAGCACTTGCCTCGTAGGCTAGGTTGTTTATGAACATTGATTTAGTCATTTTTTTCAAACCGTTCATAAAGTTCATTGAGTTTTTGTTGCAATATTTTTTTAGGAATAAGTTTCGTTTCGTATTCAGCTACTACTGTTGGACTGAGACTTCTACTTAAGGCGTACTCTACAACTTCATCATTTTTTTCTCTACAAAGGAGTACCCCAATACTCGGATTTTCTTCTTTTGTTTTTACATCTCTATCTAATGCTTCAAGGTAAAACTCCAATTGTCCAAGATGGCTTGGTTTAAATTTACCTACTTTTAATTCAAATGCGACCAAACAGTTTAAATGTCTATGATAAAAAAGTAAATCAACATAAAAGTCCTCGTTACCAACCTGTAAACGGTGCTCTTCTCCTATAAAAGCAAACCCAACACCTAGCTCTAAAATAAAATCTTTTAACGAACCAATAAGTGCTTTTTGCAAATCATTTTCTTTATGCGGGGATGGCAAATCTAAAAACTCCAATGCGTAGCTATCTCTAAATATATTTGTAGTATCTTGTGGCAATCCCTTAACAACCGATGATAACTTTTCATTTCCAAGCATTGTTCGCTTAAATATACCACTTTTTATTTGTCTTTCAAGCTCTCTTGAAGAGTATCTACTTTTTACAGCAAGTAATAAATAAAATTCTCTCTCTTCATCTGATTTTGAACTAGACAATATAAGTAAGTTATTTGTCCAAGATAATTCTCTCAGCAGTGCCGAGAGTTTTTCATTATTTTGATAAGTTTCATAAAACTGTTTCATTCTCCATAAGTTTTTATCGCTAAATCCTTTAATACTAGGGTCTTGTGTCTTTATAAAAATAGCCAACTCATGAACGACACCCTTCCCCCAATTTTCTTTAATAGTTTTAGTAGATATATATTTTCCAATATCCCAATAAAGTTCCATAAGTACGCTATTAACTTGCTTTAATGCTTTTTGTCTTGTATCTTGTATGGTTTGTAAAATTTTGTTGAAAGTCTGGTTTTGTATTGTATTTATCATATCTTCTTCTCACAATTTAAACTTTTTAGTAAAGCGTTTTTATCTTTTGACAAACCTATTCGCTCATAAAGCAGTATTTCTATTTGTCGCTTGAGTTCCCGTACACTCCAGTTACCTTTGATGGTTTCTACTTCGTAACAGAGTCGTTTTGTTTTGTCATCTATTTTTATAAGTTCTACAAAGTGAGTAAAAGTAAGATGAGTTAAAAGCTTATTTGTTTGTATTTTTAGGTTTATCTTCGATTCATCAGTCAGTGACTGATGAATTTGAGGGTACATACTATAAAACTGTCTAAAAAGTCTTAGGTTTGTTGTTGACAATCCTTTGATATGTTTCAAATTATCAGCCATACTCTCAAGAACTTTTGCACCATATTTGGCTCTATCGTTCCCATTTTGTTCATACTCAACTATATAATGACCGATGAGATAATTTCTGATGGTTAGATTTACGCTTACACTTTGCAAAGCTTTTATCTGCAATGTATTGTGCATATCGTTTATGTTTGAGATTAGATTTTTAAATGTCATGTGAATTTTCTATGTTTAAAATATTTAAGGCTTCGGTTAATTTAGCCTTATCCACATAAAAATACTCTTCTAAAAGCGGTTTAATTTTGTACTCTTTTACAAATTCCAAATCTTCATAACTTGCAATATTCATAAAATAGCTATGTCCTAACTGATAATCTTTACCCAAATTTCCTTTATCTTCATCAGAAATAAAGTCATTCAACTTATTAAACAGCTCTTTGGCATCTGGAAAGTTTATAAGTGCAACATTTGGCTTCATTTTTAAAAATGTAAAACGGCGTCTGAGTGCGATATCTATCGTCGCTATGGATTTGTCGGTAGAGTTCATTGTGGCAATGATGTAGAGGTTTGAAGGCACTTTGAATTTTTCTTTTGAGTAGGGAAGCGTCACTTCGTAAATATCTCTTTTGTCCTCTTCGATGAGCGTGATAAGTTCGCCAAAGATTTTAGAGATGTTTCCTCGGTTGATTTCGTCTATGACTATGTAGAAGTTTTGTTCTTTTTGTTTGAATGCCTCGTCACATAATCTTTTAAAGATTCCAGCTTCAAGCTTAATATTTCCACTTTCATTTGGTCGAAAACCCTCTATAAAATCTTCATATGAGTAGCTTTGATGAAAGGTTATAAACTCTAATCGTTCTTCATCTTTGATTTGTTTAAACAATCTATCGACACTACCTTCTTCAATTTCATCATCTTTATTGTTGATTATAAAATCAAAAATTTTATTTTCTAAAAAATCGCCTCCTTCAATTAGTGCCACAAGTTTCTTATAATTATGAGTTTTTCCAACTCCTGGGGCTCCGTAGAGGATTATGTTTTTGATGTTTAGTAAGTTCTTGTTTTCTTTATTAATTTCATTTTCTTTCAAGATCTCATTATCTCTACTTGTAATATTTTTATAATATTTTTTATGTTCTTCTAAAGCGAATTTAGCCTTATCACATATTTCAGGTCCAAAGTCTTTACAAATATTTTCTATAAAATAATTTTCCGCAAAACTATTTATGGTCCATTTAAACCCTTCTCCCTTGAACATATATATTAGATTAACTATATATCCTTTTAAACTTGTTTCATTCCAAAAAAACTTCTTTTCTTTAGAAATAACTTGAACAATATTATCTACAATCTTACTCTGTTGAATAGTTACAAAATCAATATTATTACTTTGATAAAATATTCTAAATTTTTTGTACAAATCTTCTATTTGTTCATTATCAATTTTCGCCATTTAAAACCCCTTCAATTCTATTTTTCATCTCATCCAAAAACTCACCATACCCACAACTTCCATGCCCCAAGGGCACTTCCTCGCTATCGCGCACAGCGCATTCCAAGTCAATACTTCTTATCTTCAAACCAATCTCCTTCTCACCTTTGCCCAAATGCAGTTCATAATCAAAATGTTCCAAATGCTTCGGATACAAAAGCATCGTGTTTTTTAATTCAAAGTTTGTGCCATAGACAAACATTTGGTATTTGTCACTCACCGCCAAGTCCTCTTTGCTTCTTAATATTTTATACTTTGTGTCTATTATCATGTTAGATGTTATTATGTCTGGTTTTAACTGTAGGTTGCCAAAGTTTTTCTTATTTTGGAGCTTCGTTTTTGGGTCTAAGCTCAAAATCATTCTGCCTATAAATTTCTCAAACAACTCATTCATGTCAAACAAAAATGCGAAACTTTTTTTATCTTTGCTAAAGAGCGGAATGGACTTTTGCAAAAGTAAAATCGCAAATTCAAAACTCTCTTTGAACCTGTTGTTGAGCCTGTGAAAGTGAATATTTAAACCATTTATATCAAAACTTTTAACCTCAACTTCATCAAGTGCAATTTCACACTGCATCAGAATTCTCTTGTCTTTTGCAAACGGCAGTAAAGATTTTATTGCAAAAAGAAAAAACTGATTGAGTTCATTATTCATGCTAAATTCATCATATTCGCAGTAGATTTTGTTTTTTATGTGGTTATATTTGAGGTTCTCATTGATGAGATATTTGCCACGAAGCGTTGTGAGGTTTTCTTGTTCTGTAATGTACTCTTTGAAAATACCAAACTGCAACTCTTGAAACAATTTTTTTGCAAACATCTGGATAAAAACTTCCAAAATCGTATGAGTTTGATTTTCACATGAAGCTATATCTTCGTTTTGAAGTTTGATGTCATAGGCGCACATGAGCATATAAATAAAAGTGTCTAAATTTGTCTTTTCATTTTTATTGCTGATTTTTGGAAGCAGATAATAATCTTCCCCTTCAAAGTTGAGTATGCCACAATATTGGCGTGATTTTAAGATGTTCCAGTCGAGTTTGAAGTATTTGTGAAGCTGAGGCGTGTTTATAATAAATTGCTTTAAATCAGCATCTTCTATTTTGCTGTATTCATAGATTATTTTAGAATAAATCATTGAGTGTAAAATTTCCGATTATTCATACTCAAGCCCAATATCCAATTTTCCATCAAGTGCTACCATCTTGTCGTCATGTTGTTGCAGGAGGATTTTTAAAAATATATCTACTATTTTGTATTCGCCTTTTTGCAGTTTTGCTATGAGTCCCATATTTTCTAGTGATACGCGTGTGTTGTACAGCGTGGCTGAGTCCATCTCGTGGCTTAGGTTGTTTGCCATGGCATAGACCACTTCAAAGTGGTGTTTTTTAGATTTTAGTTTCGATATAAGCTCATCAAGATAGGCTCTATTTTCTAGCACCCTAAAGCTTATGGCGTTAAGTACACAGCTATACTCTATGGACTTTTTTTCTAACATGGCGTTTATGTAGAGAGTTTGCAATACTTTTGCGCTGTACTCAGGATGCCCCTCTAAAAAAGTTATCGTACTGTATAAAAGTTCTGCGTCATAAGCGATGCCATGTTTGTCAAACTCTGTTTTGGTGTAGTCAAAAAGTTCATCAGCGTCAAGTCCGTCTAGTTTTATCACGCTTGCAAAATGAAAAAACGGGGATGCTTTGCTCTCAAAGATGTCAGTCATGATAGACTCTATGCTTCCTAAAAAAACATAAGTGATATTTTCATGGTGCTGTGCAACCGAACGAAGCACTTCTAAGATATTTTTATCATAGAGTTTTGTGATGTCTTGAAACTCATCAAATATGAGTTTTATATTTGTACCCTTTGAAGTCGCTATGCTATGGGCTACATTTAAAGAGTGGATAAAAAGCTCTATGGGGTCACTATCTTTGCTAACCAAATCAATAGTGATTTCTGCCATATCGGGGATGGAGATGGTTTTGATAGATTTTAGAAGATTTAAAAGGGAGTTTTTTGTCTGTCTAATGAAGTTTTCAATCTTTACAAAACTGTATGCGCTATCGAGTATTTGTTTGGACAACGAGTCTAAAGAGTGGTGCAGTCTTATGTCTATGTAGATAAAATCATACCCCTTTTCATAGTCAAATATATGCTTGATGAGCGATGTTTTTCCAAATCTTCTTGGGGCTTTTATCATGATATGCTGATTGTTATCAAGATAGGATTTAAAGAGTGGGAGATGTTTTTTTCTATCTATAAAATCTTTTCCCTTTACGGGGCTTCCACTATGAAACATTGATATCCTTTATTAAAAAATATAAATTAATTGTATCATACTATATATAAAATACTTATATAGTTTTTTTATATATAGAGTGTTTGCGACATCTCTACTCTCGCCCACAGATAATCTTAAATTCGCAATACAGACAATCCTTCACATCATCACACTTGTCAAACTCATGCGTTTCATGCATTAAAATATCTTTGATGTTAGACTCTAAAACGCCAAGTTTTTCTTCTAAAAAGAGTTCGTTAACAATTTTTGACTCTTTGAGGTCATAGTATCCGCACTGCGTTTTACTCGCTAATTTTTTGCTCAAAAGATAATAAAACTCTAACTGAAAATCTGTCGCTTGGGTGAAGTTTTTCGCTGTGTAAAGCGGGTAAGAACCTGTTTTGTAGTCGAGTACAAAAATCTCATCTTCTCTTTTGTCAATTCTATCAATCTGCCCGACAAGTTTTACTCCTGCAAAGTCGCATTCAAAGTTCTCTTCACAACTAAGAACCTGCCAGCCTTCTTGAAACCTTTGTATCTCATTTTCGCAAAACGCATCTAAACTTTTTTTGTACATACTAATGAGATATTTTTCTAACTCACTTCGTCCACAAACATTGTCCAACTCTTTTTGCAAGTCGCGTTTGAGCTCACCTGCGTTTAAATAGCTATTTTTTTTGCTGTAAAGCTCTTTGAGTGCACTGTGAACATCAATCCCAATTTCCCACTCTTTTGGCATATCTTTTGGAATGTCATGGGCGTTTATGTGCTTAATATATCTGTAATAAAATTTTCTTTTACAGGTCAAAAATGTTTTGAGTTTTGTGTTTGAGAGTTTCTGGTCTTTAAAATTATATTCACACACAATTTTTTCATCTTCTCTTTTAGAAATGCTGCGTTTATGAAAAAGTATCTGCGCGTAATCCTGCTCAGAATAACGCTTTATTTGCTCAATATGCAGCTGTTTTAAAAAACGCGAAGCGGAGCTTTGACTTGACTCAACGTAACAAATAGCGACCTCTTTGCTTGAGTTTATGAGCCTTTCATAATAATGCTTTTGTAAATTTTCTCTGTCATTCATTGTCGGCAAGCCGGCGATTGTACGGATTTTTGTATTTAAAAACATATCTTTATCGCTTTTTCTTGGAACATTTGCATCACTAAAATCTACAATTATAACAGCGTCAAACGCAACTGCTCTGGTTTCTAAAACTCCCATCACGGTTATCTTTCCGCCACGAACATCATCTATAGTTCTTTGCCCAAGACGCTGTAAAAAAAGATGTAAAAGAGACTTTACACTCATCTCTTGCATAAATGGAAGGATGTTTTTAAAGCTGTATATCTCTTCACTAAATATTTTGCGCTCAACCTTACTTGCGATAAACTCTATGTATTTTTCAAGGTATTCAAGTATGTTTATCTCTTTTGCATTTTTGTAGTAAATGGAAAAAAGTTCAAGATACATCTCATCGCCAACTCTTGTGAGTTTTGCTTCATTTTCTTTTGTGTCACTCTCTATAGCTTGAAGTGTCACGTCGAGTTTTTGGTAACTCTGTGTATTGGCAAAACTCTCTCCCATAGCGAAGTTAAAGTTTGACTTTTCATCAAAAAGTTTCAGTATATCTGCAAATTTTTCATCGGGCAAGACTACTGCAATATTTTGCGCTTCATACCCTTTTTGGATAAACGCATAAATCTTCTGCTTGATAAACGCAAGCTGCAAAAGTGCTTCACTCACTGATTCACATTTGATATTTTTATTTTTTTGTGTCGCCTCTTTCGTGCGTATCTCTCTTGCGTTTAAAGAGATCTCATATCTACAATCTTTTTCAAGTTCTATGCCTAAATCAAGAAATTTATTTTGCATTTTTGTATTAAAACTTGTAGTGTGTATATGTATATTTACCTGCGCATACTCACAACATTTTTCCAAAAGCTCCAACTCAAAGTTTGTAAGATGCCCCGCTACATGAATATTTATTGTTTTGTGCACAGCAGCATAGCTTTTGTTGAAAGCATAAAGCTTTGGCAAAAAGATTTTATCTAAAAGTTTTTTTTCATAACATAGCTGTTCATAACGTTTGTAAAGCTCTTGAAGTATGCTGATGTGTTCTTCATACTCTGCATAAATATCTGAAGTATCAAGCGTATTGATAGCATACATCTCAGCACTAAGTTCTTCAAAAAAATTGAAAATATAAGAAGAGTTTTTTGTAAATGTAAAAAAGTTTCTCTCTATCTGCAGCTGAGAAAATGCTTTAAAATCTGAAGCTTCAAGAAGCAATAAAGTTTTGCTATCTTCATCATGTATCTTAAAATCTTTTACAATACATAGCTTTGACACAAAATCACTCATAGTTATATAATTCGAAAGGAAAAGTGTTTGCGTTTGGATGTGGAGTTGCTCGTGCCTAATAGCACGGGCAGAAGGTAAAACTATAGTCGTTTCGTTCATTTATTTACACCCCTCATGAGCTAACCCATAAAACTCATAAAAGAAGTTTAATATTCAAATGTCTCTTTGGCTCTTGTATCGGCTTTGAGATTGTAAAATCTTTGTTGAGCGTCAACTTCTACTTTCGCCATAATATCCCATCTTCCCTCTTGAGCAAGGGTGATAGGGGCAAAGGTATAAACTCCGTTATTTATGTTAGGATTGAGAAGTTCTTGATCATGTTTATGGTTGTTAGGTCGCGTCACGATAACTTTAATAATTGCATTATCAACCGCTACGCCCTCTTTATCTGTAACTCTATAAATAAGTTGTGTATTTTGTACATTCAGCGCTTGCGTTTGATATGCAATATTGTATTTTTTATCAAAAGCAATCTGCGCTTGAATGATTTCATTAGCACTAGCATCCGCTTCGTGGTAACCCATCATATAAGTATCACTCGCTTCAACAGGCATTTTACTTGTCACTATTATAGTCGCTACACAAGCACTAAAAATTAATAATATTGAAGCTCCTATCGCATATGGCCAAACTCTTCCACTACTTTTGCTCACTGGGTTCTCTCCTTCTTTTTAGCTTTATTCTAATAAACATGAATATAGCATAAATTATAAAACCATAGAACAATACTTTGAGCAATAAAATACTGTTTTTATTTGCATTTCCAGCTGCGTTTTCAAGTACAACACCCTTGCTCACTGCTATTTGTTCTGCTATATCAATGTACCCATTGAACATAGAACCAGAATACATTCCTAAGCGTTGCTCAGGCTTTGCTTTGCCAGAAATAAGCGGCAGAATACTTCCGCCGTAATCATTTGCCATATATTTGAAGTGTTCCCAGTTTTTTCCATACATCGCAGCCATTATAACAGCTTGGACTTGTGAAGCTACAGGACTTAAAACCTGTTTTTTGTCAAAATACTCATATAAAATTGTATCGTTTGCTAAAATATCTACCTTCATATTCAGCTCTGAAAATGTGAGCAGTATTGTAGGTCCAGAGAGTTCTTGTAAGACTTTTTCCTGATATTCAAGAATATTCACTCCATCTGGTAGCTCATGCAACATCAAAAGTCTTAGTGCTATACCTGTTTTTTGGTAAAGCTCACTGCCAACTTTTTCTACATCTGCACTAAAATTTGGATTGTGAATGACGTCATCTTTATATAAATATTCTGCACTAAGTTGTGATTGAAATAAAATTGTGAGGATGAGGGCAAAAAGCCCTCTATTAAAAATTTTCAATGATATCCCTAACCAACAAGCACAGCTTGCCCGATTGTAACTGCGTAAAGAGTATAGGCTGCCATTAAAACAAGGCCCCATGCAATAATTTTTTCCATTATCTGCTCCTTACTTCACATCAATAATATGCTTAGCGTTATCCACGCTATTCATTCTTATTGAAGATTCATCTTTGATATCGTAATAATTGCTTGCCTGTGCATTTTGAACACCAAGCGCCTGTATTGTTAAGAATACAAGGATTGATAATAATAACACAGTTGCAATCAACATACCTGTAACACCATCAAGAGCAAATACGCTTCTATTTTCGTTCATACCTGACTCCTTATTTACTTAAGCTACTGATGTAAGCACCAACAGCTTCTTTTTGTTTTGCATTAAGTCTATCAAACGCAGGCATAGTACCTATAGCACCTTTTTTACCGTGATTTAATACATTAACAACTAACACAGGTGTAAACTCAGCAACATTTGGAGCAACATACTCCATACCTTTACCGTCTTCACCGTGACAAGAAGCACACGCACCAGCAAACACTTCAGCACCAGCACCGTTCATGCCGTTTGCAACAAATTGAGAAACTGCATCAATCTCAGCATCTGTGATTAAAGCACCTGTATTATTGTTGAAAAGACCATTGCGATCAGGCATTGGCATTTCACTGCCCAATAAATGATTATTAGAACCATTTTCTACAACATGTTTTACAACTTTAGCTTCAAGTCTTACTTTTAAGTTTGCAGCTTTGCCTTCGATACCATCTGCTGATAGACCGTGACACACTTTACACTCTGCCAAGAAAACAGATTCACCCATTTCTACCAATCTATCACCAGTGATAGACTCATATTGCGTGTTAAATTTTTCATTATGCGCAGCAGTATCTTCATTGTATTCACCGATTTGTGAATATGCATTCACTGGATAACCAATTACAAAATACCACATACCCCAAATCATTGTTCCTAAGAACATAATAGCCCAGCCCATTGGAACCGGATTTTTATATTCACCAATATTGTCCCAGCTCTCATCAGCCAATTCACCATCAGCTGTGTCTGTTTGCATTTGACGAACATACTTGATTACAACAAATACTGAAATTAGTACAAGCGCAACCGCACCTGCAATAGCCAGCATGTTGACGATATCGCCATTTAATCCACCCTCAGAACCGCCTACAGATACGTATGTAAACGCTAACATAAGAATGGTAAATATAGCTCCCCCAAGATAAAGCTTATTCATATATCTCTCCTATTTCTCTTTATCATCAGATATAGCCGATACAGGTGTATCGGTCACATCATCTCTAAGTGCTATATTGCTATATTCTTCATAATCATGTCCATCAGCATCTTCTTTTTTTGAGTACAAATGGTATATATATCCATATAATACGAGTACCATAAAAACCGTAAGTGCAAAATAACCATAAGCTTGTAGTTCAGCAATATTCACTTGAATCCTTTACTATTTAAGACTGTTCATGTATGCAATTAAAGCAACGATTTCAGGAATCTGACCGTTTGCAACTGCATCTTTAACATCTTGATCTTTCATATCTGCAGCAATTGCTTTTGCTTCTTCCAAAGCTAAAGCGTTTGCATCCGCAACACTTTCTCCCATTTTTACAATTTTAGTAGATCCATCTTTCATAGGAACTTCTTTATTGTAAGGTACTGCGAAAAACTGCGCAACTGTAAGTTGCTCTGCATATGCAGTATTAATATCAGCTGTGTTTTTGAACATCCAAGTATATGCAGGCATGATTGAACCTGGGACTACAGACTGTGGCTCTTTCATATGATTTTCGTGCCAGTCAGTTGTACGGTAATTACCAACACGCATCAAATCTGGACCAGTTCTTTTTGAACCCCAAAGGAATGGACGATCATACGCATACTCACCACTTAAAGAGTAGTGTCCATAACGATCTGTTTCAGATTTAAAAGGACGAATCAACTGAGAGTGACAAGCATTACAGCTATTTTTAATATAAACGTGACGACCCGCTAACTCTAGTGTAGAGTATGGAGCAGTACCGATTACAGGACGTGAAGCCTGTGCAAAATTTGGAACGATTTCAATCAAACCAGCAAAAGCTATTGAAACAAAAACACCTACCGCGAAAAAGAACGGATGTTTTTCTAACCAATGAAACATAATTAATCCTTTCTATTAAGCGCCCATAGGCGATGCATTTTGAAGCTCAGACTCTTCTACTTTACGACCAACAGTCATAGTTTTGTAGATGTTATAAGCAAACATTAAGAAACCAACTAAGTATAATAAACCACCAACACCACGGATAGTGTAGTAAGGGTGTAAAACTGTAACTGTATCGATAAATGAGTAAGCTAAGTTACCAAATTCATCGTGAGCACGCCACATCATACCTTGAGTAATACCAGCAATCCACATAGAAGTGAAGTATAAAACAACACCTAAAGTTTGGATCCAAAATTGTGTAGCCATTAAAGACTTAGAGTAAATCTCACGTTTAAATACACGTGGAGCCATGTGATAAAGTGCAGCCATAATCATAAAGCCAACCCAACCAAGAACACCATCATGTACGTGACCAACTATCCAGTCTGTAAAGTGAGCAATCGCATTAACAGATTTAATTGCTTGAATAGGACCTTCTAATGTAGAGAACATATAGAATGTTGAACCAAGAACCATAAACTTAATCAATGGAGATGCCGCAACTTGTTGCCATTCACCCTTCATTGTAAGAAGCATATTAATTGCTGAACCCCAAGATGGCAAGATAAGGATTACTGAGAAAATCGAACCCATAGTTTGCATCCAATCTGGAACAGTAGAGTAGATTAAGTGGTGACCACCAGCCCATAAGTAAACAAACATTAATCCCCAGAAAGAGAGTAATGATAATTTATATGAGTAGATAGCTTGACCTGACTCTTTTGGTAAGAAATAGTAAATCATAGCAACAATAGGAACTGTAAAACCAAACGCAACCGCGTTGTGACCATACCACCATTGTACTAGCGCATCATTTGTACCTGCGTACATTGAAACTGAATGGTACCAAGCACCAATTCCACTTTCACCTGCCGGAGACGCTGCTAACATTGTAGGGATCTCCATATTGTTGAAAAGATAAAGCATAGCTATACCTAAGAAAGTCGCAATGTAGTACCAGATAGAAATATAAAGTGACTTTTCGCGACGAATTCCGATAAGACCAAATATACTGATACCAAAAAGTACCCAAACAACAACGATAGCGATATCTATCGGCCATTCAAACTCAGCGTACTCTTTTGAAGTTGTGATACCCATGAAAAGAGTTACAACAACTGCTGCAACACCAACTAAGTATAACCAAAAGTGTAACTTACCAATAAACATCAAAAAGCCTGATTCAGCCATTGACACTTTTAGTACACGTTGACCAACATAATACCAAGTAGCAAAAATACCACTTAACGTAAACCCGAAAATAACCGCATCAGTATGCAGTGGACGAAGACGACTAAAGTTAGTATATTCAGCTAACCCTTGACCTAAGATTGTATTAACCTCTGGAAAAGCAAGTTGAAATGCTAAAATTACACCGATGAGCATACCAACAATCCCTAAAACGATTGTTGTGAACATGAACATCTTTGCAACTGTATAGTCGTACTCTAATGGACGATTCTCCATATATAGCCTCCTTAAAGATTCAAAGCAATTATGTTTAATAAAAGATTAATTTACTAAACTAATTAACGTCACATAATATCAATTGAAATGTTTAAATAATCTTAATGTAAGTACAAAATTAACGTTTTTGTAACAAATTGTTAATTTTTTGTTTACTTTTAGAATTTAATCGTTATTTAAGTTAAGTGATTTGAAGAATAAGAAGAAACGCAATGTATAGGCACTGCGTTTTAGCGTTTTATTAGAGAAAGAAACTCACCGAATATATATCTGCTTTCTTTTGGTCCAGGACTAGATTCTGGGTGATGTTGTACCGAAAAGATAGGTGCATCTTTATATTTTAGACCTTCTATAGTATTATCAAAGAGATTTACATGTGTAACATCTGCTATTTCTACAATATTTTCAGGTACATTATAATTATGGTTTTGTGCAGTAATCTCAACCAAACCTGTTTTGATATTTTTTACAGGATGATTTCCGCCGTGGTGACCAAATTTCAGCTTAAATGTATCATATCCATGTGAAATAGAGAGAAGCTGATGCCCGAGACAAATACCAAACATTGGGATTTTCGCTGCTATGAGTTTTTTAATCTGCTCTTGTTCTTTTTTAAGTACAAGTGGATCACCAGGACCATTTGAGAGGAATACACCGTCTATCTCTTTAGATTTGTATTTATTTATCAATTCTTCCGCCATAAAACTATTAGGAACTACCTCTACAGCTATGTGAGCCTGAACAAGTTCATTAAGGATGTTTCTTTTTACACCAAAATCGATGACTGCAACTTTTGCTTCAGGTTCTGGAGCATCATTATATTGAAATTCTCTATCTGCATACGTTCCGCTCATGTGATGATAGGCTTCTTTTGTACTCACCTGCTCAATATAGTTCACATTTTCGATACGAGGTGAAGATTTTAAAATCTTTTCTAACTCTGCTTTATCGCTAATTTTTGTTGAGACAACCATCATCATGGCACCCTCTTTGCGAATCATTTTTGTCAAAAATCTTGTGTCGATATCACAAACACCCATGATATTGTGCTCAATTAAAAAATCGCTAAGTGAAGCTTCTGCTCTAAAGTTTGAATATCTTGCTTGATATTTTCTCACAAGCACTCCCTTTGCATGAGCGCATTTACTTTCCATATCTGCATCATTTACACCAACATTTCCAATTTCGGGCATTGTGAAAGTTACAAACTGTCCCGCATATGAAGGATCAGACATGATTTCTTGATATCCGGTCATAGAAGTATTAAATACTATCTCTCCCACGCTTGTATCATCAGCTCCAAAACTGTTAGCTTCTAAATATGTTCCATTTTCAAGATATATCCAAGCTTTTTTCATTTGCATTATTCCATACCCCTTTTTACTAGTTCTTCTCTGTATAAATTTTCATGTAAGATATCAAATTCATCCGTTCCGGGAATATATCTTTTTTTGTATGATCGTATCTTATCCATAACCGCATCCTCAACCTGTGATGCTTCAGCGATAAAAGATGTAATGGAATTGTATATAATATTTTTAATTCTATTTTCTGTTACTTCAAAGTGAATCAAATCTTCTTCATAAAGTTCATCAAGGATTTTGTGAGAAAGATCAGAATATCTCTCTTCATAGTTTAAGATGATTCCATATTCTGGAGCAAGTCTTTTTTTTATCATGAAAAAAAGTTGTCTCTCATCCGCGAGCATAAACTCTATCTCTTCTTCATTTGCTTCACAAATTTCTCTTGCTTTTTCTTCCAAAGCTTCTTCTCTTTTTACATTGGCTGTCAATATTTTTTCAGCCTCTTGAGATATAGGCTCAAGTCCTTTTGTCATCTTTACAGTGCCGCTCTTATGTAAATCGATTGCTATTCTGCTAGAGATATGAGGAATTGTTTTTAATGATATTTTCATTGCATGAGCCTAGTGGTTAAATTGTTGTAATATTTTACACTATCAAAGGTAAAAGTTTGATTATGCTAGCTGGAGCCTTAAGATAAAGAAGTTTATTAGTGAGACTTTCTATTTGCCCAAAATCAGGGTGAGCTCCGAGGCTTTAGTTGCGTTCATCTTTGTAAGTATCTGCCCTACTGCTGCGGGCTTGAGTGTTTGTAGTATTACTGCGGCTTCTTTGGCATCCATCTCTTCAAGTATCTTTGAAGCAGCAGCAGGCTTCATTTTTGCAAAAGTTTGAGATACATTATTCATTTTTATATCTTTAAGCTCTTTGAGTAGTGCCTCATTTTTTGCAAGCATCTCTTTGATTGCTTCTTCTTTTTTTGTCACTTCAGTAAGTATTGCGTTGACTTCTGTTTCTTTTGCATTTAGATTGGCTTCTTTTTTTAGTAGTAGCTCTTCTGTGGCGATTTTTAAAGCACTTAATGCCTGCTTTTGCTCATCGATTCGCTCCAGTTCCACAAGAAGTTCACTCTTGCGTTCTTTAAATATCTCCGTACATTCAAAAAGCTTCTCGCTTGTTTGCAAAGAAAAAAGCTGTGAAACAAAAATACAAAACACCAATACATATCTCATCTTTACCCTTTTTTACTACTATTTTTTCGTATATGTCATAAGCGCTACCTCATCAAGGTCTTTGGCTTCCTGACGTTTTTGTTCTAAGAGGATTTTTTTTATTTCTACAAGTTCAAGATGTTTAAACTTCTCATGCTCAATCATATCGGATTTTAGTTTTTCTCTTGCTAAGTGTGCTTGTTCTTTTGTAAATTCAACCCAATTTTGATGGTCTTTTATAGATCTTCTAGCAGTTGATAAAAGTTCGCGAGATGCAAGAAACGCAGAGATATTTCCCGTATCTGGTACGCTAATATCTTCGAGTGAATTGTAAGAAGATTGAAGTTGTGAAGACGCAGTATTAAAATCTGCATTGGCTCTTTGGACTAAACGCTCACTCTGCTCCATTTTGTTCTTTTTGAGCGTAACAAGGGAGCTGAAGCGGGTGTTCATTATGTATCCTTTGCGGCAAGAGAAAGAGTCATTATAAAATGATAGTATCTTCTCTCTCTGGTGATGTCGAGATAATACCAACTTTTGTTTTGGTGATCTCTTCTATTGTTTTGATATACTCTCTTGCTGCTTGAGGAAGTTCTTCTAAAGTTCTAGCCCCTGCAGAGTTATCCCAGCCTGGGAAAGACTTATAGATAGGTTTCACATCTTCAAGGTTTGATGGAAGATAATCAATCTCTTTTCCATCAAGTTCATAAGCAACACAAACTTTGACTTCTGCAAAACCGTCAAGCACATCAAGCTTCATGAGCGCTAACTCGTCGCAGCCATTTAAACGGCTTGCGTATTTTGTTGCGATAGCATCAAACCAACCACAACGGCGCGCACGACCTGTTGTTGTACCAAATTCATGTCCCTGTTTTCCAAGTCTAGCCCCTGCTTCACCGAGGTCTTCACTTGGGAAAGGCCCATTGCCGACACGAGTACAATAGGCTTTGACAATACCTGTCACTTTGCCTATATCTTTAGGATTGATACCCAGACCTGTACATGCACCAGCACTCACCGTTGAGCTTGAAGTCACATAGGGATATGTTCCATGATCTATATCAAGCATCGTACCCTGTGCACCTTCAAGAAGAACTCTTTTGTTTTCGCTATCAAGTGCTCTCCAAACCATCTGAGTAGTATCTGTAATAAAAGGAGCCAGTTTTTCTTTATAGCCTTCAAGTTCAACCAAAAGTTCAGCTGCGTTTGGTGTCTCAATACTAAGAACATCAAAAATTTCTCTATTTTGTGCAAAATACTCTAAGATAGAAGTACAGAGTTTTGTAGGATCAAGGAGTTCACCCACGCGCATACCGACACGGTTTATCTTGTCCGAATATGCTGGTCCAATCCCTTTTCCTGTTGTACCAATAGCTTTATCGCCTTTAAGTTTTTCGCGTGCTTGGTCTATAAGTGAGTGGTATTTTAGATTGAGGTGTGCTTTATCTGAGATAAAAAGACGTCCTTCAAGACCTTCAAATTGTGTCATCTCTTTGATGATAGACTCAGGGGAGAGCACAACTCCATTGCCTACAACATTGATAGCCTTAGGATTTAAAACACCTGAAGGAATAAGGTGCAGTGCAAACTTCACACCATCAACCCAGATAGTATGACCCGCATTATGACCGCCTTGGCTTCTACAAACCATGTCATACTCTTTTGCAAGTCTATCAACTATCTTGCCCTTACCTTCGTCTCCCCACTGGATACCTACTATCAAATCTGCTTTCATATATCTTTCCTCTTTTTACTTACTTAATGTATCGCACAGTGCATCTGTGTATATCGCAAATCCAACAGAAGTGAGCGCATCACTTTTGTATCTTCCACCCTTCGCATAAACTTCATTTTTGGCTATCACTCTAAAGAAAAGCTCATCATAATAAAGCATCTCTGCATAATAAAGAGGCGCTAAAACGCTCTTGTCGCATGACATTTCAGAACATAACTCTTTCATCTTTTTGAGTTCAACTTTTATCTTCTCAGGTGCGAGCTCTATCACTTCATCTATTTGATCTATGTACTGAAGATAGACAAGTTTTGTCAGCCACTCAACATTGAGACTCAAAAATTTGTCTATATTGATATGACGAAAATCTTCCAATTCAAGCTCATCAAAAATTTTGACAAGAAGTTTTGGAATCTTTATATTTGAGATTTGCACAAGTGACTCTAGTTCAAGCTTGCCTAAAATATCCATAGCAATGCTCATGACGCAAGAGAGTTTTTTCTCTCCCATATATTCAACACCAACTTGGTACTGCTCTTCTGTAGGATAACGAAAAACAGGCTGGATATAAAACCACTTTTTGTGTTCCGTGTTCCGTCCAAGTCTTTTATCTATGATACGCACAACATCTATCGTCGAGTCTGCACGAAGTGAAAGTGAATTGTTTTTTGCGTCATTAACTCTAATAAGTTCTCTATCATCCGCCACACTCAAATGTTGATGATATGAAAAAACAGGTGTTACTATCTCCTCGAAACCATTCGCATACAACACTTCACTCGCAATATTTTCTATCTTGCGTTTTACTTTGGCGCTTTGACCGAAGTAAAGTTTTGTACCGTTTGGAATTTCATGCTCTAAAATCATACCAACGCTCTATTAGCAAAAAGAATCTCATTGAAGATTTTATTTGCACTCCCATCATATTTACGACGACCAAGCATATCAAGTGTAAGTTCGACTGCGTTTACAACCCAAGCAGCCTCATAATCAGGGATAAGTCCCATTTGATTGATGCGGAAAATTTTTCCTGTGAGGTGATCTTGACCGCCCGCCACATTGACACTAAATTTTTGTGCTAAGATTTTTCTTATTTTTGAAGCATCTGCATCATCGACTGTTGTCATAGATTTTGCAGGCATTTGCGGATAGATATGAAGCCCGATAGCTTGAAGCGCTGCGTTTATAGCTTCTGCTCTTTTTTGCGTATTTTCATAAAGTTTTGTCATACCGCCATTTTTTTCTATCGTCTCTAAAACTTCAAGAAGACCGATAATAAGTGTGGTAGCAGCCGTCCATGCCGTAGTATTTTGTCTTTGCGCTTTAATCTCAGTTGCAAGATTAAAATAGTAGCCTTTTCCTTTACCTATTTTTTCTATTGCAGCATTACTCAAACCTAAAATAGCAAGCCCAGGAGGCAACATGAGCGCTTTTTGGCTTCCTGCCAAAAGACAATCTATATTTCTAATATCTATCGGCTCTACACCTACGGCCGTAATACCGTCTGCGATAACCATAATAGATGGATTGTGTGCTTTTACTGCAGATGCGATTGCTTCAACAGGATGGCGAAGACCACCTGCTGATTCACTTATCTGAACAGCTATGGCGTCTATATTTGCATCATTTTTGATTGCGTTTATAACATCTTCTACGCTGACAGGTGTGTCCCATTCATTTTTTATCTCTACATTTTTCAGACCGTTTGCAACAGCAATTTTGCCGAATCTTTCGCCAAACTTTCCAGAGTTTACATTAAGAAGTGTGTTATGACAAAGGTTTGTAACCGATGCTTCCATAGCACCTGTTCCACTTGAGGAGAGCATAACTACCTCATCACTTCCAAAAAGAGAAAAAAGATGTTTTCTTGTTTTTTCAAAAATAGCTTCAAATTCTGGAGTACGATGGTGCATAGTCTCATCGCTCATGGCGTTACGAACATTTTGCGGTACTGGAGTAGGACCAGGAGTAAAAAGTAACATATATAAGGTTCCTTTGACAGGGTGATATTGTGATTAAAAACCTCGTATTATATCTAAAAAAGTTTAAATAGGCTTTTGGGAAGATTTTCAAAGCTACTCTGTGATAAAATCCTATTTTTATTAAAAAAGGATATAAATGACTCTATTTGATTCAATTATTTTAGGAATTGTTGAAGGATTTACTGAGTTTCTACCGATCTCCTCTACAGGTCATCTTATCGTTGCCAGTGAACTTTTGGGGCTTGATCAAAACGCAGCGACTAAGGCTTACGAGGTCATCATACAGTTTGCTGCCATACTTGCAGTTGTGATGAACTACAAAGACAAATTTACATTCAAAAAGATAGATTTGTGGACTAAAGTCTTTGTTGCGTTTTTACCCATCGGAGCTGTTGGTTATATATTTGCAAATCAGATAAAAGAGCTCTTTAGTGTAGAAATTGTCGCCATTATGTTTATCATAGGCGGGATTGTTTTTCTTATTGTAGAGAAGTTTTTTCTCAAAGACGAAACGCAGCTTCAAGAAGATGTAGAACAAGTCACCATGAAACAATCTATCATTATAGGTTTAGCACAAGTTCTAGCGCTTATACCTGGAACAAGTCGTGCGGGCTCCACCATCATCGGAGCGCTTTTAATTGGTCTCAGCAGAAAAGCAAGTGCTGAGTTTAGCTTCCTACTCGCTCTTCCTGTCATGAGCGCTGTTGCAGCGTATGACTTGCTTAAACATTACAAAGAATTTAGCGATGCAAATATTATGACACTCGGGGTAGGTTTTGTTGTCTCATTTTTCGTAGCCTATCTCACCATCAAACTTTTTATGAAATTCCTCGAAAAATTCACTTTCGTTGCGTTTGGTATCTATCGTATTCTTTTTGGAGTTATTTTACTTCTAATTATCAACTGATGTTATGCAGTTATTAATTAGATTTTGCGTCTAAGCGCAATGCATGTAAAATAACTTTTGCCAAAGAGAGTGCTTTTGCTCTATGCGAAAGTTTTTTTTTCACTTCATCGTCAAGCTCCCCAAGTGTTTGCATGTATCCTTCTGGGATAAACATGGGATCATATCCAAAACCACCCTCTCCTCTTGCTTCGACAAACACAGTCCCATACATCCATCCATGCACTGTATATTCAGCATCTTTTGTGACAATGGCGATAGCTGCCGTATAATGAGCAGGTGAAGAGTTTATACCCTTTGCTTTTATAGCCTCTATTAGTTTATAAAGATTTTCTTTATCGCCTGAGCCTACACCGGCATATCTTGCACTGTATATACCAGGAGCACCATCCAAAACATCCACACTTATACCACTATCATCTGCCATTACCACAACATCTTTATCATCCAGTGCCGCAAACACAGCGCGTGCTTTGATGAGTGCGTTTTCCTTAAAAGTATCTGCATCTTCGACTATCTCAAACTCTTCCATGAGCTGTGAATATGGAACAACTTCAAAATCTTTACACATAGCCTGAATTTCACGTACCTTGCCCTTATTGGACGTTGCTAAAATCAGTTTCAAAGCTTATTTCCTTATATATATCTTTACCAATTTTTCACTATCACTTATGAAGTTTTGATAAACAATTGTTTGATTATAATTGCGCAATTATATAATAAAAGAGACAAGGCTGCTCATGTTCAAAAAAGTTTTCCCCCTTTCTGCCATCCTATCGCTTAGATTTTTAGGTCTATTTTTAGTATTACCTGTTGTTTCCATTTATGCTGCAACCATGACGGACAATATGATGCTCGTTGGTATCGTTGTAGGCGGTTATGCACTTACTCAAGCGATTTTTCAGATTCCCTTTGGTGTCATGAGCGATAAGATAGGTCGTAAACCTACTCTCTTAGTCGGTCTGCTCATCTTTTTAGCAGGTTCGCTTATTTCTGCTTATGCCACAGATATTTATACACTTATGTTTGGACGTTTTTTACAAGGTGCGGGTGCTATCGGCGCAGTTGTTACAGCGATGATCTCTGATCTTGTTGAAGAGAAAGTACGTGCCAAAGCGATGGCTATTATGGGTGCTACAATCGCAATCAGTTTCGCACTTGCTATGGGACTTGGACCTGTTATCGGTGCACACTATGGAGTCGCGTCACTTTTTATCATCACGGCGCTTTTGGCTTTGCTCGCTATTGTCTTACTCTTTACTAAAGTACCTACACCTCCAAAAATCAAACATATTTACCATAGTGAAGCAAAAACGATGGATATCATCAGAGAGCCAAATCTTCTCAATATGATTATAATAAACGCAATGCAAAAAGGTCTTATGACTGTTGCGTTTGTACTTATTCCTATAATTTTAACAAGTGATGCATTCGGCTGGGAGAAAAAAGAACTCTATATAGCATATCTTCCAGCGATGATTTTAGGTCTTATTGCTATGGGACCTGCTGCTGTTTTTGGAGAGAAAAAAAATAAACCAAGAGAGATATTTTTGCTCTCCATCGTTTTATTTATAGTTGCGTTTTTGATTATGGGACTTACTACTTCAAGTACAATTTTTGTAGTGGGTGTCAGCATGTTTTTTATTGCGTTTAACATGATGGAACCACTTGTACAGTCTATGATTACTAAGTTTTCAAAAGTACATCAAAAAGGTGCTGCACTCGGTATATCAAACTCTGCAGCGTACTTTATGACATTTCTTGGTGGGACTTTAGCGGGGCTCATGCTTGATATAAGTGACAGAGAAACTATTGGTATAAGTGTTGCGGTTATCGCTACACTTTGGCTTTTATGGACACTCAAACTTCAAAATCCTACAAAGTATTCTCACCTTTTCATAGCACCGGAACTTGTGAATAATGATAAACTTCTCAATTTAGAAAATGAGCATATAGCAGAATGGTATATCAATGAAACCGAAAACTTGATTGTTATAAAATATGCGACTTTGGCAATAAGTGAAGAAGAGTTAATAACAAAGATAGAAAAATAAAAAGGATGAGAGTAAAATCTCATCCGAAAGTTAAAGTAGTTTAAAAACTACTTCTGAGGAACAATATACATATTGTAGTAACGACCTTCAAATGTTGGTTCTTTTTCCATAGTCCCTACATCTTCTATCATCGGCCAAACTCTCAAAAGAACTTCTTTTGCTGCTTCTGGGTGAGCCATTTCGCGACCCTTAAGAAACACGCGGAATTTCACATGTTTCCCTTCGGCTAAAAACTCTCTTGCGTGTTTGACTTTATAACTTACATCATTCTCAGCAATTTTAACAGAAAGCTTTATCTCTTTGACATCGACTTTTGTCTGATTTTTTCTCTGTTCTTTGAGTTTTTTCTCTTCTTGGTATTTAAACTTACCGTAATCCATAATTTTTGCAACAGGTGGTTTGGCTTCTGGAGCGATAAGAACTAGGTCTAAACCCATCTCATTCGCTTTCGCCATAGCCACATCTATAGAAACAACACCTAAAGATTCAGCTCCATCTATATTACAACGCACCTCTGGTACACGAATGTCGTCATTCATTATGACACGGTCTTTGTTTTTACTCAAAAATTTACCTCATTTATTTTAGTTTGTATAAGCTTAAGGAAATCCTCTTGGCTTAGGTTATATTGTTCTCTACTTCTTCTGTCTCTGATAGCTACAGTTTTGTTCTGTATCTCTTCATCACCGATAACTACAATCATAGGAACACGCGTTTTTTCTGCTGTTCTGACCCTTTTATTTAAAGAATCATTTTTGGCAAATATTTCACTATCTGCACCAATGTCGATAAGTTTATCTGATAATTCCTTAGCATAATCTTTATGACTCTCAGCGACAGGCACAATTGCGACTTGTGTAGGAGCGATAAACATAGGGAATTCTCCCGCATAATGCTCAGTCAAAATCCCAATAAATCGCTCGAATGAACCAAGAATTGCTCTATGAATCATAACAGGTTGGATTTTTTCATTGCCTTCGCCGTTGTACTCAAGCTCAAATCTCTGAGGAAGATTAAAGTCGAGTTGGATTGTTCCACACTGCCACTCACGCCCGATAGCATCCGTGATTTTGATGTCAATTTTAGGACCGTAAAATGCTCCGCCGCCTTCATCTATCTCGTAAGGAAGTTTATTTTTATCCATTGCGTTTTTGAGTGCGTTTGTAGATATTTCCCAAACTTTATCGTCACCTACAGCTTTTTCAGGTTTTGTAGAAATCATCATTTTGTAGTCAAACTCAAAAGTTGACATGATTTTATCCACAAAATCTACAACCTCGATAATCTGCTCTTCTATCTGATCTGCCGTACAGAAGATGTGCGCATCATCTTGAGTAAATTCACGCACACGGAAGAGCCCATGAAGTGCACCTGTCATTTCATGACGATGCACAACGCCATACTCAAAATATTTCAAAGGCAAATCTCTATAAGAGTGTAAATCTTCTTCATATACTTTAATATGTCCGACACAGTTCATCGGTTTTACACCGAACTCTATCTCATCTATATTTGTGAAATACATATTTTCGCCATAGTTTTGGTAATGTCCAGATGTTTTCCAAAGGTCTGAACGCAGCATTTCAGGTCCGCGAACAGGCTCATAACCGCGTTTACGGTGCGCTTTGAAAAGCAAAGATTCCAATCTTGCACGAAGACGTCCGCCTGCTGGAAGCCAGATAGGAAAACCCGCACCTACTTCTTCACGGAAGGTAAAGAGTTTCATCTCATTTCCAAGTTTACGGTGGTCACGTTTTTCAGCTTCTGCCATTTGATCCAAATAGGCTTTAAGTGCTTCTTTATCGGCAAATGCAATCCCATAAATACGTGTTAAAACTTCGTTTTTAGAATCTCCGCCAAGATAAGCACCAGCTACTTTTGTGAGTTTAAAATAACGAATAAGTCCGATATTTGGTAAATGAGGTCCACGGCAAAGGTCTTCAAACTCACCTTGTTTGTAGATAGAAACTCTATCTCCAGGGATACGCTCCATTACAGAGAGTTTAAGGTGATCATTTTTAAATTTCTCTTTTGCTTCATCTATAGAGATTTCATATTTTTCTATCTCATATTTTTTCTTTGCAAAAGAGAGCATCTCTTTTTCTATATTTTTAAGATCTGCTTCACCTACTGTTTCACTTGTTTTGAAGTCGTAGTAAAAACCTTCTTTTACTACAGGTCCTACGTAAAACTCTGCATCTTTATAGAGAGACTTGATAGCCTGTGCCATAAGGTGCGCAGTAGAGTGACGTAAAACTTCCAAAGACTCAGGTGAGTTATCAAGATGAATCTGCTCGCCTTCAAAGCCCATCTCTGCGGCAGTCTGAAGGTCTATTATTTGGTCGTTATGTTTTATTGCAATTGCGTTCAATATATAATCCTATATCTTTATTGGGTGTAATGGTGCCAAAGTCTAACTTTAAAGCCTCTAAAGCTTTAAAGTTCAGTTTTTAATACAGCTCCATTTGAAGCGTTGGAAACCATTAACGCATAACGTTTGAGCCATTTTGACTTTACTTCATTTTTATGCGGTTTCCATGCAGATGTTCTTGCTGCAAGCACATCTTCACTTACATTTAATTGCAGTAAGTGCGCATCAACGTCAAGCTCTATTTCATCGCCATCTTCAATCATTGCTATCAAACCACCCTCGGCAGCTTCAGGAGAAATGTGACCTATAGAAGCACCGCGTGTAGCTCCAGAGAAACGCCCATCAGTAATAAGTGCGACACTTTCACCAAGTCCCATTCCCATAATAAGTGAAGTAGGTGCAAGCATCTCTTGCATCCCTGGTCCGCCTTTGGGACCTTCATAGCGGATAACTACAACGTCACCTGCTTTTACTTTATGGCTTATGATACCTGCAAGTGCTTGTTGTTGTGAGTTAAAACAGACTGCTTTACCTTTAAACTGTCTCATATTTCCAGTAATACCTGCAGTTTTTACAACCGCACCTTCCGTTGCAAGATTTCCAAAAAGAATAGAAAGCCCGCCTACTTTTGAGTATGCATTTTCATTTGTATGAATAATACTCTCATCCAAGATTTTTGCATCAGCTATACGCTCACCAAGTGTCTCACCTGTTACTGTTAGGTTATCAAGGTGAAGCATCCCACCGCGACGGCTTACTTCTTTCATAACTGCGTTTACTCCACCAGCACGATTAATATCATCCATATGAACTGTAGATAAAGAAGGAGATATTTTTGCAATATGAGAGACATTATCAGCTATTTCATTGATTTTTTCTATTGAAAAATCAACTTCTGCTTCTTTTGCGATTGCTAACATATGCAAAACTGTATTGGAGCTACCACCCATCGCCATATCTACAACAAAAGCATTGTGAATAGCTTTTTCGTTTAAAACATTACGAAGATTGTATCTGCTGTCATCAGCTTTTGCCATCTCTACAACTCTTTTCGCAGCCTGCTTCACAAGTGCGATACGTGCTGGAGTCATCGCTAAAATAGTCCCATTACCAGGGAGTGCGATACCCATTGCTTCGCACAGTGTGTTCATTGAGTTTGCAGTAAACATACCAGAACAGCTGCCGCCTGATGGACAAGCTTCACACTCTATCTCATAAAGCTCTTCGTCAGTCATCTTCCCTTCAGCGTATTGTCCAACTGCCTCAAACGCAGTCGCAAGATCAATAGGAGTACCGTCTTTTTTGTGTCCTGCAGCCATCGGTCCACCTGATACAAACACAGTCGGAACGTTGACGCGCAATGCGCCCATTATCATACCTGGAACAATCTTATCACAGTTCGGAATACAAATCATCGCATCAAGCTTATGTGCATTCATCACTGTTTCGATAGAATCTGCGATGATTTCACGAGATGGAAGAGAGTAGAGCATTCCATCATGCCCCATAGCAATACCATCATCAACACCGATTGTATTAAAAACAAAAGGAACACCACCTGCCTCACGGATTGCCTGCTTAACAATTTCTCCATATTCATGTAAGAAAAAATGCCCAGGAATAATATCTATATAACTATTTGCAATTCCAATAAACGGTTTATCAAAATCTTCATCCTTTAATCCAGTCGCTCTTAGCAATGAGCGATGAGGAGCTTTATCAAACCCTTTTTTTATAGTATCACTTCTCATAAAAATCCTTACACTATATATTATAAAAGCGATTATAGCATTATTTTTTTATTTTTTAAAAAATTTACACGAAAAACTCTTTACAAAGCAAAAAAAAATGGCTATAATTCCGCTCACTTAAAAAATAAGTGCGTTTTTTGCGGGAATAGCTCAGTGGTAGAGCACAACCTTGCCAAGGTTGGGGTCGCGAGTTCGAACCTCGTTTCCCGCTCCATTATTAAAATTATAAAATTGTTGAAAAATCCCCCCAATGCCCGGGTGGTGAAATCGGTAGACACAGGGGACTTAAAATCCCCCGGTAGCAATACTGTGCCGGTTCAAGTCCGGCCTCGGGCACCATAATAGATAATTGATTGACTGGTGCCATCGCCAAGTGGTAAGGCCGCAGCCTGCAAAGCTGCTATCCCCAGTTCAAATCTGGGTGGCACCTCCAATTATATAATTACACTACAACTACATCGTGGATCTTTGGCAGAGTTGGTCGAATGCACCGGTCTTGAAAACCGGCGAGGGTTATACCTCCCAGAGTTCGAATCTCTGAGGGTCCACCACCTTTTTTATTTAACTCCTATTCACATTTTAACACTTTTCAAATAAATCAAAAATCCAATGTAATTATCCTGTAACATCTTTGCAATACTATCTCCAATTTTAAATTTGGATAACAATCATGTCAGATCAAAAATTATTGCAAGCTACTTTAAATGAGATCAATGAACTCAAAGCTGAAGTCTTCTCTGTAGATACAAAAGTGGATATAAACTGTGCTTATCGTAGAAGTTTGCTCAATCTCAAACATTATCTTATTCTTCGCAGTAAAGACAGAACAAAACTTCAAGAAAAACTTTTTTCTCTTTCTCTCTCCTCTTTAGGCAGATCCTATGCACATGTTGCATGGAGTATAAATACCCTTCATAAACGAATTAATACCAATCTCTCTAGTCAAACATCACATGATTTTTCTTCTGATTTTTCCATACAAAGCGCCACAAAACTTAGTTCATCAAATGCTGCGCAACTTTTTGGCACCAATGCAAACTCAAAATCCTTACAGCAAGAAACAGCAATCATGGTCACCCTACCATCGTATGCCGCTGAATACAACGGACTATTAATACATGATCTAGCAAACGTTGGAGTAAACGCTTTTCGAATAAATACAGCGCATGATGACGCCAATATCTGGAAAGCTATGGCTGATATAATCGTGCAAATCAATGAATCACGTGATGCAAACTCCAAGATAAAAATATTTGTTGATTTAGCTGGTCCAAAGATAAGAACCACAAAGATTAGAAAAATAAATATTCCTATAGAAATCGGAAGTAATAAAATACAAAAAGACATCCTTATCTTTCATGCAAAAAGTATGGCTACAATTTCCGAATCCTTAAATGAAATAACACGACAAAAGAAACCAGCACGTATTGTTGTCAATAAAAAATTATTTAAAAAAATTGAAAATGGATCTGTTCTCAAAATAATCGATGTAAACTCCAAAAAAGCTCTGATAGCCGTGACTGATATTAATGATGTCTTTGCTACAGCCACTATTGACAAAAAAGCGTATCTGGATGATACTGCCAAAATATATAAAAAACGAACTCAAGGCAAATTACTCAATATACAAAAACAACCTGAACTGATACGACTTCAAAAAGACGACCTATTGGTCATAGGTCCAAGCGACAAAGAAGGAAGTGCTGCTCTTTATGATGATGCCATGAATCTTATAGAACCTGCATATATCGGCTGTAGTTTTAGTGGCATTGAAAAGTATGTCAATATCGCGGATAAAATTTTTATAGACGATGGCAAGATAGGTCTTGTAGTTGTAAAAAAAGAAGAGACACATATTACTTGCAAAGTCATATTGGCAAAAGAAAATGGCATACTTGTCAAAGAAGGAAAAGGCATCAACTTTCCAGATTCTCACATCATGACGGCTGCGTTTACGCAAAACGATAGAGAAAATATCATCCCTATTTTAGATTTTGCAGATCATATCAGTCTCTCTTTTTGTCAATCAGCGCAAGATATCCGTGATCTCAAAGTTCTCTTACGAAAACAGGGTCGTGAAGATATAGGCATTGTTGCTAAGATAGAGACAAAACAAGCCGTTTCAAATATGCCAGAAATCTTAGAAGAGCTTTTAGAGTGGGAAAAGAGAGCTATCATGATAGCAAGAGGGGATCTTGCTATTGAAGTCGGTTTTGAAAAGCTTGCGTATATACAAGAATCTTTGCTAGATATTTGCGATGCTGCTCACATACCTGTTATTTGGGCTACACAAGTTTTAGAAAACCAAATGAAAAACAACCTACCAAGCAGAGCAGAGATAACAGATGCAGCGATGTCAGGAAGAGCTGAATGTGTAATGCTCAACAAAGGTCCTTTTGCTATAGATACTATAAGCGTTCTCAAATCTATTTTGGACGATATGCATTCTATCTCAAAGAAAAATAGACAACTTTTGAGCAAAGAAACACTCTGGTAGCTTTCTACATGAACTCAAAAAAACAAATATACTAAGCTTTAACATCTTGCTTCACACATATTCTTTTTGACAAAAATTCTTGCTACAATTACTAAAAAAATACCAAGGAAAATAATATGTATTGTGTAAATAGTAGCGAATATACAAAGAACCCTATTCCTAAAACGCAGCTTACAGATATAGCTGTACTTTCTCCAAAAGCTGAAAAAGACTTTTTAGTACGCAAGATAACAATGCAAGTAAATGGAAGTATGCCAAACCATACCAATGAAATACAGCATCAGCAATATGTCCTCAGCGGTGAAGCAAAAGTAGTTGTCGGTGATGAAGTATATCATGCAAAAGCAGGTGATTTTATCTATATCCCAGCTGGTATAAATCACTATTATGAAACATGTTATGGCGTCGGATATGAATTTTTATGTATGATTACTACACAAGAAGACTGCATCAAAATGCTATCGTAAAAGAAAAAAGTCCCTATTTCAAGAGAGTTTATCAAGTATAACATCGGTTACGCTTCGTTTCATATTCAAAAAGAGGGTGATTACTGTCTTCTGATTATTGATGACACAGTTGAACCTAAACGGCGTAAACAAATCGAAGGGAGCTGCAAAAGCATTTACAGCAACAAAAAGTTACACTAGGACGTGAAGAGAATCGCATAAAAAAAGTTAGATTTTATGTGCGAAAGTTGAGATATAAATTTTAAATAAAAAAAATTGTGAAAGATATGAAAAATTGCTACATTTCATGAATAATTCTTCCCTTGTGTTGCAAGTTCAGGATAACGAAAAAGAGTCATTTTGTGTACAATAAAGCCCAGCATTTGCTACAATTGCACAAACAATTTAACTCTCTAATAATTGTCTAAAGTAACTCTTAAATGAATAAGATTATAATGCCACACAATTATTACTTAAAGGATTTGCATGAAAAGAAGAGATTTTTTAAAAGCCTCTCTTGTAGCCTCTGCTGCTGTTGTTGGAACATCAGTTTCAGCGGGCGTTACAGGGCAACCAATTGATAGCAGAAAAGTTTCAAAAATAGCTTTTCCTGAGAAAAAGCCGCTTATAACTTACTCTGACAGACCACCTCTTCTTGAAACGCCAAGAGAGGTTTTTACACGCGGCATCACACCCAATGATGAGTTTTTTGTACGTTGGCATATGCCAGAGATCCCTACTTTTATCGATGTAGAGACTTATAGAATCAAAATCAATGGACTGGTAGAAAATGAACTTTCTATCTCTATTGCCGAACTTAAACGCGATTATGAGCAGGTTGAAGTGACTTCAGTGCTACAGTGTGGAGGAAATAGCCGTTCTGCTTACAGTCCCGTTGCAGGCGGTGTTCAATGGGGAAGCGGCGCTATGGGCTGTGCAAAATGGAAAGGTGTACGCCTCAAAGATATCCTTAACCGCGCAGGTGTAAAAAAAGATGCACATTGGATAGGTTTCAACGGAAGCGAAACAGCTGCCTATTATGAAACGCCAAACTTTGTGCGTGAGATGCATATGGATGAGCTTGATGACTATGTTATCCTAGCATATGAGATGAACGGTGAAGATTTGCCATACCTCAACGGTTTTCCGGTACGTCTTGTTATCCCAGGGCACTACTCTGATAGCTGGGTTAAGATGCTTAGTAATATCACCGTAACAAAAGAGTACCAAAAGCTTTTCTTTATGGATGTGGCGTACCGTGTGCCTGACAACTCTTGTGAATGTGAAACTCCTGAAGAAAAATACAAAACGACAAAACCTATCACGATGATGAATGTAAAATCGGTTATCGGTTATCCTACAAACAACACCGTTGTTGCGCATAACTCCCACGTAGTTGTCCGCGGCGTTGCCTTTGATGATGGACACGGTATCAGAGATGTACTTATCTCAACTGATGGCGGTAAAAACTGGAAACAGGCACTTCTCAAAGACGCGGACAGATACGCTTTTAGAGAGTTTCGATTTGCTTACAAACCGACGACTTACGGCAAAGTGACTATCATGGCAAAAGCTATCAATCGTCTCGGTGCAGAGCAGCCTTTTGCACAGGATGTCAAATGGAACCATGGCGGATACAAATACAACGGTATCGATAGCGTAACTATCGAAGTTATCTAAGGAGTGATGATGAAAAAAATAATACTTTTGAGCATTTTGGCTCTCACAACGCTCTTTGCACAGGTAGATGAAAAAGTAGAAATTCCTTATATGCCATATGAAATCAAGATGGGTAAGGGTTTTGATGCCATAGAGGCAAACTGTTTGATGTGTCACTCTTTTGGATACATCATCAACCAAGGACCACAATCACGCCAATTTTGGCATGAAAAAGTCGTCAAAATGATCCACCACTTTAAAGCGCCTATCTCCAAAGAAGATGAGATAACAACAACAAACTATCTCTTTGAACACTACGGAAACGGAAAAGAAAAATAAATCCTCATAAAAGAGTGAAATGATACAGCTCAACAATATCTCTAAAAGCTTCTCTTCGCAGGAGCTTTTTTCCAAACTCAGTTTTAAGCTAAACGCTCTCAACCGTATAGGTCTTGTAGGTCGCAATGGAAGCGGAAAATCGACCCTTTTTAAACTTATACTCGGAGAAGAGAGTGCAGATAGTGGGGAAATACTCATCCCAAAAGGTTACCGCATCGGTACACTCAAACAGCATCTTGTCTTCACTGAAGCGACACTCAGAGAAGAAGCGGCTTTAGCGCTCAGAGATGAGATGCAGTATGACACCTATAAAGTAGAGAAGATACTTTTTGGTTTGGGTTTTGTACAGGAAGATCTAGACAAAAATCCTCTCTCTTTTTCAGGCGGTTACCAAATCCGCATAAACTTAGCCAAACTACTTGTTACAGAGCCAAATTTACTCCTTTTAGATGAACCGACCAACTACCTTGACATCGTCTCGCTTCGCTGGCTCAAAAACTTTTTGCAAAACTTTCAAGGTGAGCTTATCCTCATTACCCACGACAGGGATTTTATGGACGCTGTTTGTACTCACACCATGGGAATTGTGCGAAAAAATCTCTTCATCATTCCTGGAAATACCCATAAGTTTTATGAACAGCTTGCGGCAAATGACGAACTCTATGAAAAGCAAAAACTCTCTCAAGACAAAAAGGTCAAAGAGCTTGAAGATTTTATTGCACGCAACAAGGCTCGTGCTTCAACTGCGGCTTTGGCTCAGTCGAAGGTAAAACAGCTTGAGAAGATGGAACTGCTTGATGATTTGGGATTTGATGCAAACTTGAAGTTTGATTTTGCTTATAAAGAAACATCGGCAAAAGTTTTGCTTGAAGTCAAAGATCTTAGTTTTGGTTATACAGAGCAAAATATCCTCTTCGAAGATATCTCTTTTACTCTAGCCAAAGGCGAATGTCTTGGAATCATCGGTAAAAACGGCAAAGGAAAATCGACCCTGCTTAATGTCATAGGCAAAGAACTCACACCGCTTGCGGGCAGTGTAAACTATCAAGCAAACACAGCTTACGGGCACTTTGGACAGACAAATATTGCACATCTGAGTCCCAACAATAATGTCATGGATGAGATTTATACCGCAGACCCAAAAATGCCAGAGTCCAAAGTACGCGGCTTATGCGGCGGCATGATGTTTAGCGGAGACATGGCACTCAAAAAGATTTCCCTACTCTCAGGTGGTGAAAAAAGCCGTGTTATGCTTGCTAAAATATTAGCAAGAGAGGTCAATCTGCTGCTTCTTGATGAGCCGACAAACCACCTTGATATGGACTCCATCGAAGCACTCACAGAAGCGATAAAGAGATTTGAAGGCTCAGTCATCGTTGTCACCCACTCCGAAGAGCTTTTACGCCGCGTTTGCGATAGACTTATCATCTTTACCAAAGAAGGGGCAGAGTATTTTGACGGCGGTTATGATGCTTTTTTAGAAAAAATCGGCTGGGAGGATGAGAGTGAAGGAGAGGATGAAAAAGTAAAATCCGCTCCAAAATCAAACACCAAAGAGCTCAAAAGACAAAGTTCCGAACTTATCCGTGAGCGAAACGCAAATACCTCTAAACTCAAAAAAGAGGTAGAAAAACTCGAAACGGCTATCATCAAAACAGAAGAACATCTCACAGCCCTACACAAAGAACTTATAGAAGCTTCTAACAGCGGTGAAAGTGCCAAACTTATGAATCTTTCCAAGCTTGTAGCCGAGAAAGAAAAAAGTGTCGAAGTCATGTTTGAAGAGCTTGAAATCGCACAAACGCAGCTCGATACCATAAACGCAGAGTATGACAAAAAAATAGAGGAGCTTTCATGACACCTACACTTTATTTTTTACGTTCAAGTGAACAAAAGATACTCGACACTATGCTCTGGCCTGCGTTTAGGCTCCATAAGCAAGATAAAACGCAAGAAGATTTCCCTGCTTTGCGTATCCATGCTGACTTTTTTGGTCACTCAGATAAAGATTTTGGACTCTATGCTTTGGTGGATAATACTATCGCGGGTGCTATCTGGTGTAGAATCCTCAAAGCAGAACAAAACGCAAACGGCTTTATCGATGCAAACACGCCGCTCATGCACACTATTGTAGTCGAAGCGTACCGCAATCAGGGTATTGGCACTTTTATGATGGAGCAGTTTTTACAAGAAGTAGCCGTTTTATATCCACAACTTAGCCTCTGTGTTTTGCAAGAGAGCAAAGCAATTGGATTTTACAAAAAATTTGGTTTTACACAAGTGAATGGGAAAAAAGAGCAAAGCCCTATAGATGGGCAAGATGTTGTTACTTTAGTAAAAAAACTCCAAAAAAAAGAGATACAAAGACCAAGCGACGGCTACGATGCAAGCCGCTGGATGGACTAAAAGCTACACTTTTTTTGACTTTCTACCATGCGTTTGAGTAGTGAAGTTATCTTTGTGTAGCAAAGAGTAGTAAAATGGGATGTATTATATGTTTCTATACAGCATCATTCTTTATATCTAATGAAATATGCATTTTTCAATCCTTTCACAATTATTTTAGCATAAGATTGGCTCCAAATGGCTCATGCATAAGGGAAAGTTTTTTTTAATTCCAACTCTCAATCTTACCTAAAAGGTCAATGTGCGTGAGATAGAGTCGTAAATCAAACTCTACTTGGTGGTACGCGGGCTGCATGTATTCGCAGAGTTTATAAAACGCTTTGTTGTGTTCTTTTTCTTTAAAATGCGCCAATTCATGCACGACTATCATCTGCAAAAACTCCTCGGGGACATTTTTGAACATGGAGGCGATTTTTATTTCGTTTTTTGCTTTGAGTTTTGTGCCCTGAACTCGTGAGATAAAATGGTGCGTCCCCAAAGCGTTGTTAATGACATGAATTTTGCCATCATAGTGCGTTTTACTCAAAGGAGAGGACTTTTTCATGCTACTCTCTTTAATGGCACTTGCATAAGAAAAAAGAACTTTGTCGTTGGAGATGGTATGTGCCGATGGGTATTTTTTGAGTAGATGCGCAGTGAGAGTTTTTGTCTCTATAAGTTTGTGCACCTGCGTCTTAATTTGTGGTGGATAATGGTTGAAATATTTGAGAGTAAGCATAAAACCTTAAAGAATCCAGACAGTAAACTTCTTGCCTTTGATTTTTCCATTTGCAAGTTTTTTTTGCGCTTCATCCGCATATTTTGCTTCAATAGCGACATAACTTTGTTTCTCATAAATATCTATCTTACCGATAGAAGTACCCGCCAAACCTGCATCACCGGTCAGGGCACCAAGAAGGTCTCCAGCTCTGAGTTTATCTTTCTTGCCGCCTTCGATAACAAGGCTGATAAACGCAGGATGCATGGTAAAACCGTTTGTGACCTTGAGTCTATCCGCCTCTTCAAAGAGTCTGACATCATTTTGATAAACTTCCACCTTTTCCGCTTCCCAAGGTTCATAAAGTGTAAACGCAAGCCCCTCTGCTCCCGCTCGGGCAGTTCGTCCGATGCGGTGTGTATAAGTCTCAAATGAATGAGGCAGGTCGTAGTTTACAACCATGGAAAGTTCTTTGATATCCAGCCCGCGCGCTGCGACATCGGTAGCCACCAACACTCTCGCACTGCCGTTTGTAAACTGTACCAACACATCATTTCTATCATACTGTTCCAGATCTCCATGGATTGCCAGCGCGTCAATATTGCTCTTTTGGAGTTTAGCCGCTATCTCGTCTGCTTCGATTTTTGTGTTAGAAAATACGATGGCGTTTTGAGGATTAAAGGTGCTGAAGATATTGACTAAAGTTTGGATTTTTGCATCTTTTTGGACTTCATAAAAACGCTCTATAACTTTGTTGGCTACTTCTTGGGACTTCGTTTTTATACTCACTGCATCGTGTTGGATAGAAGCGCTAAGTTCGAGTATTTCCTGTGGATATGTAGCTGAAAAAAGCAGGGTTTGTCTCTGTTTTGGCGCATATTCCAGCACTTTTTCTATCTCTTCGATAAAACCCATATCAAGCATTCTATCCGCTTCATCTAGCACAAGTGTTTGAAGATTTTCAAGAGAGAGAGTATTTTTGCTCAGATGTTTCAAAATACGCCCTGGAGTGCCTACGACGATATGCGCCCCATGACGCAAAGAACCGAGTTGTGGTCCAAACGCAGCCCCACCACAAAGTGTAAGTATCTTGATATTATGGGCAAATTTTGCTATCTGGCGCAGTTCGCGTGCGACCTGATCGGCAAGTTCACG